>Ga0209086_10000005_pt1 | contig 223322 bp, 161 predicted proteins | sample M_130207_XF_Meta_FD_187312 | JGI IMG/M metagenome (GOLD analysis project Ga0209086, IMG submission 187312) | Freshwater microbial communities from Lake Montjoie, Canada to study carbon cycling - M_130207_XF_MetaG (SPAdes) (version 2) | ecosystem: Environmental > Aquatic > Freshwater > Lake... | reverse complement strand
CATCTTTTGTAAAAGTATATTGATATTTCCCAAATGGTGCACTATTGATTATGGGCGATAATGATGTATTTAATAACCACGCAGGTGGACTACTTCCATATGGATTAACAGACGTATAATTTTCTTTTGTTAACTCTAATTCATTTGTTGTAAAATCATTTAATACGAAAAGAACATCATAAAACGCATAACTTGTGTAATCATATCCCGAACTATTATTTTTTACAGCGTCATATATTTCTTTTGTAGTTACTGTATAGTTTATATTTGTCGGACATACAACAAAGGCAGGAATATTTCCAAATATATCTTTAATTAACGTATTTGCTGTTGTTAAAGTAATATAACAGTTAATAGGAATTTTACTTATAAAATCAGGTGTTATATATATATTTGTTAAATCATTTGTCAATCCCAACATAATAATCATCGATTTTGGTTTAATATTGTAGTCTGATACGTTATTTCTTAAAGTAGACACTTCTAAAGGAATATTTAAAAAAGACGCTTGTTGTCTTGTTTGTTCTAAAAAATCTACCAGTCCAATATTAGACGATTCCCCGTATAATACATGAATGTAGTCCATTTTAAAATCTACATATGTCATAAACATAGACATTACAGAATATTGATTTAATGGTGTATAAGTTAGGGTATTTGTTAAATTTTTAATATTATTTGACGTAGCATTTATAGAAATATTTAATATATTTAATCCTTTACTACTAATATACGTAGAGCAGTCTGTTAATATTGTAGTTGTTATAGATACAACTGCTCTTTTCCCTAAACTATTTTTTGTATTATCGATAAAGTTATCAAGTGATTCTGTTGTTTGAATTGTTGAACCATCTGTTAAATATTTATAGTATGATAACTTATTATTTGGAAATTTACTATTAAATAATGAAATAATTATATCATATTGTGATAAATTTGGATAGTTATTAGCATTTATAATCAACGCAATATACACATTTTCGGCAGCCATAATATTTATATATATCATATACAGATAATATTATTTATAAATTCACATATATTCTTTAAGAATTACAACAAGACCAGCCAAAACAACCGCGTAATTGTAATATCTATGATGAAAATGCCCATCATTCATCTTTGATTTACAAGACATAGCTGCACCTAGTGAACCCAATGTAATGAGAACAATAACAGACATTGGTATATTTACCATATTCGCATACTGGAGATAGAAAAGGTATAATATACCGACAACCTTAATTCCCATAGAGACATCCTTAAGTGTAAGCATTTTTGTTATACATTGTTATAATATTTTATTATTTTATTATTTTATTATTTTATATAGTTGAAATTACACTTTGAAATAATTATACGCGTATATAAATAATATTATTTATTTTTTCAAATATATTCTTTAACAATGATTACAATACCAACTAATGTAATAATATAGTTAAATATTTTTGGATTAAAAAAAGCATAGTCATGTTTTGTATTACACGATATTGCCGATAATAAAGAACCTACTGTAATCATAATAATAATTGATAAGGGTATATTTAATCTATTAACATACTTTAGATAAAAAATGTATAATATACTAAATAAAATTAACGCTGTAGACAAATTCTTTAGTGTAAGCATTTTTGTTTATTTTATACTATTTAAATATTATTATATTTATATATTATATATAATAATATTAGTATAAAATGGATGTTGATGATGATGAAAACTTGGATACAATGTTCGCCCGAGTGAATATGAATGATGAAGCACCGGCAGAAGCACAAGCACCGGCAGAAGCACAAGATACAATATCTATACGGGAAACTAGAGCATTGATTGAACAATATGGGTTACTAAGTTCTGCATCAAGAGTACATAAAAGATTTAATGGTAATAGGGCTGATATTGAACAGTTTTTAATTAATACACATAATGATAAACTAAAAGACAGTCTAAGGTTAGCAAAATCGTCAGGAGTTTATAAGGGAGGTCGTAAATCAAGACGAAGCACTCGCGGTAGGAGACATTCAAAGAAACATAAACGCGTTCACCATACTCGCAGAAAACATACGCGTAGGCATCGCCATAGTCGCCACCGCCATCACCGTCATTGATAATACTATCCATCCAAAATATATTAAATATTTTACTTAATATTAGCAAAATATTTATAAAAACCAAGATCGATATTTAGCAAAACCAAGATCGATATTTAGCAAAACCAAGATCGATATATTAAGAAATATTATTTTTAATATAATTATAACATATAAACAATAATAAAAATGACTTGTAGTTTAAATCAAGGTGGTGGTGGTACTAGAAGACGCAAACATACTCGTCGTCATCGTCGTAGTGGCACGCGTAAAATGCACAGTCATGGTCGTAAACGTGCATGCAAATGCCCTGGTGGATGCAAGCGTTCTACCTGCCCTTGCTGCACTGGTAAAAGATTCTGCTGCACTAAACGATGCCATGCTCGCGGTTGTCGGTGCTAAAGGCTAGTTTTCAAAGCATTTAGCCGTGTGCATATATGCATATCTATATTCATTTTATAATTCCCGTCATTTTCGGTTATTATAAAAATTGATAAACATAATAAACACAACTCGATATATACAAACAGAAGAACCAATTAGGTAGCAACATTAGTAACACAATAAATACAAACAAACGAAAAATAACAACTAAAATGCCAACAAAACAAAGCGAAGAAACACAAAAATTATCTCAACCCAAAATTCCCATATACGATACTTCATTCCGTTTACTAGATTTCAATATATTCGATGAAAAGCGTGAACAAGAAGGCGAGGAAGATAATGACAACGAGGATGACGCACGCGATAGTGGAGAAAAAAAATATAAAAAAGATGAAAAATTCACAACTATCCAGATGTTCGGACTCAACGAAAAGGGCGAAACATGCGCAATATTTGTCCGCGATTATCAGCCATTCTTCTATATCAAAGTCGGCGATGAATGGACAATCCCTCAGAAGGCGGCTTTTATTTCGCATTTAAAAGAGAAAGTCGGTAAATTTTATGAGAATTCTATTCTAGATGTTGATTCAAAGCTTATCAGGAGGAAAAAACTATACGGTTTTGATGGAGGGAAAGAACATAAATTCATTTTAATCAAATTCAAAAATGTAGCGACGATGAATAAAGTTAAAAATATGTGGTTTAAATTTGGCAAAGACGGGAAACAATTACTGCGACGTGACGGGTATCCTTACTTCAATACAAAAACGGAAATCTATGAATCAAATATTCCGCCTCTTTTGCGTTTCTTCCATATTCATGATATAAGTCCGTCGGGATGGATTGGGTTTCAAGCTAAAAATGTGAAACGGGCGCACAATGGATTGAAAACAACCACATGCAACTATGAATATGAGCTTGCGTCTGCCGATATTGTTCCGCTCAATAACAAGGAAACAATTGTGCCATATAAGATATGCAGTTTTGATATTGAGGCGAGTAGTAGTCACGGAGATTTCCCGATTCCCATCAAGACATATAAAAAACTTGCAATGAATATTGTAGACGTTTGTGACGCGATTTGTCGCAATGCAGGAGCAACCACAAGCGAAGATGCCGCAACATATATTACGCCTGCACTTTTGAAGCAGCTTGTATATACTGCATTCGGATATGGAAACCCACAGCATCCCGATATTGATCGCATCTATACAAAAATCAAAGTTTCAGAGCAGCGTCTTGCTACATTATTTGATGTATGGGTTTCGTTTCATATTCCCGATATTAAAGCAAATGATGCTCTGAAAGATATTAACACGATTGAAAAAATGTTTGAAAAGATTGCAGAAAGTAATAAAGCACATGACGAAGATGACGCGGACGCTGATGCGGATGTGGAAGACGCCGATGCCGATGCAGATGCCGATGATGCGAACGAACAAGACAACCACATGGAAGAAGAATATATGGATGTAGATATTGACGAAGATATGGACCAGACAGGAAATGATGACGAAGAAGATAAAAAAACAACCAGTTTGCTTATGGCGTATGCAGGAATAACATCAACGAATAAAACAAAAACGACGGGAAAGACGACGAAAACAGCAAAACCTACTAAACTCACACTCGCACCCGCGACACCCATCCAAAAAGAAACCGTTGTTCATCTTCTTACGTCGAGAGCTGACAAAATCGATCGCGAAACAAAAATCAATAAGTTAAACATCTCCCTGCAAGAAATATTCCCGCAAGTAGAAGGCGACAAGGTTACATTTATCGGCTCGACATTCCTCACATATGGCGAAAAGCGCCCCTATCTTAACCATTGTGTCGTTATTGATACATGCAACCATCTGAAAGACGAGGTTGCGAATTCGGAAATCCAGACATGTAAAACCGAGCGCGAATTGTTGCTTGCATGGACAGATATAATCCAGCGCGAAAATCCGGATATTATAATCGGCTACAATATATGCGGTTTTGATTTTGAATTCATGTTTCGCCGCTCACTGGAAAACTCGTGCGAAAATGAATTCCTCAAATTGTCGCGCAACAAGGGCGAATTTTGCGGGACGCGTGACTATAATACAGGCAAGATAGGGATTAAGGAAAGCAGTATTGTGATTGCTAGCGGTCAGCACGATTTGCACTATATCGAGATGAAAGGGCGCTTGCAAATTGATTTGTATAATTATTTCCGCCGCGATTTTAATCTGACATCATACAAGTTGGACTATTGTGCCGGCTATTTTATCGGTGATGGTGTGAAAAAGATGGAGCATCTTCCTAGCGGTAATACGAAAGTAAATAGTGCAAATCTTATGGGACTTGAAAATGGCAATTATATACATTTCGAAGAATCTAGTCACTCGACGGATACGTATAAAGATGGCGCGAAATTCAAGGTGACGAACGTGAATCTAGTGGACAAAACATTCGAGATTGAAGGACATGAGATGCCGGATATGACGAAATCGGTTCGCTGGGGTTTAGCAAAGGATGATGTAACACCGCAAGATATTTTCAGAATGACGAATGAAGGACCGGCGGAGCGCGCAATTATTGCGAAATACTGTATTCAGGATTGTAACCTGGTTCACCACCTTATGAACAAAATCGATGTTATGACGGGATATATCGAGATGGCGAAGATTTGCAGTGTGCCGATTAGTTTCCTTGTATTGCGTGGACAGAGCATTAAGCTGACGAGTTTTATTGCGAAGAAATGCCGCGAAAAACGCACACTGATGCCTGTGATTGAGCGTTCATTCGGAAATGAAAGTTATGAAGGTGCGATTTGTCTTCCACCGAAATGTAATTTGTATTTGGACAATCCGGTAGCATGTTTGGACTATTCATCTCTATATCCGTCTTCAATGATTAGCGAGAATTTGTCACAAGATAGTAAAGTATGGACGAAGGAATTCGACTTGGCAGGACAATTAGTTCGCGAGACAGGCGTGAAAGATCCGTCAGGAAATTACATCTACGATAATATGCCGGGATATGAATATGTGGATGTGACATATGATACATATAAGTGGGTTGCAAATCAACGCGGACGTGCAATTAAAACACTAAATGGCACAAAGATTTGCCGGTTTGCACAGCCCAAAGATGGTGTCAAAGCAATCATGCCGACAGTGCTTGAAGAACTGCTTGCAGCACGTAAAGCTACGCGCAAAATGGCGGAAGCGACTGAGGACCCCTTTATGGCGAATATTTTAGATAAACGGCAACTTGGTTATAAAGTAACGGCGAATTCGCTTTATGGACAATGTGGTGCAAAAACGAGCACATTTTATGATGTAGATATTGCGGCATCAACGACAGCTACGGGACGTAAATTGCTGACATATGGGAAACGGATTGTGGAGGAGGTATACGGGGATGCAAAAATAGAGTCGAAGAAATTCGGATTTGTAAATACAAAAGCTGAATACATATATGGTGACAGTGTTGCGAATTATACGCCGATATATATTAGAAGTAACGCTGGACAATTGAATATCATAAAGATTGATGAGTTAGCACAGTTATATGGAGATAAAAATGGATGGGTTTATAGCAAACAGGAAGGTAAAGAAGGAAAAGAATATTGTGAGATGATTCCGTCAATGAATATCGAAACGTGGTCAGATAAAGGATGGACGAAACTTAATAGAATTATTCGTCATAGACTAGCGCCTCATAAAAAAATGATTCGTGTTTTAACTCATACAGGATTAGTAGATGTAACAGATGACCATTCGCTTGTAGACATAAATGGTAACGAAATATCGCCTAAGGATGTTAAATATGGAACTTCATTATTACATAATAATTTACCAATTAATTCTAGTTATTGTAAATCTGGTATTACTGTTGAAGAAGCACAAGTTATGGGTTTCTTCTTCGGCGATGGTAGTTGTGGTATGTATAATTGCCCCTCTGGAAAAAAAAAATCATGGGCATTAAATAACGCATCAATGGATATAATTAATAAATACGTTACATTATGTTCTATTTCATATCCAAATTTTAAATGGAAATATTTGAATACAATAGATAGTTCAGGGGTATATAAGATTGTTCCTTCAACCGATACATACGGTGATATTGCTAGATTTGTTGAAAAATATAGAAAACTAATGTATAATAACAAAGCGAAAGTAATACCACATGAAATATTATTTAATACCGAAGAAATTAGAATGGCATTTTGGAATGGAATGTATGATGCTGATGGTGATAAAGACGCTAATGGATATATTAGAATAGACCAAAAAAATCAAATCAGTGCAGCTAATATTTGTTGGCTAGCTCAAAGTTTGGGATGGAAGACATCTTTAAATACAAGATCAGACAAAGAAAATATATATAGAGTTACAATGACAAAATTACTTCAAAGAAAACCAGCAACAGAAGTTAAAAAAATCCATGAAATTTCATATCCTGATGGAGAATATGTATACGATCTTACAACGGAAAATCACCACTTTGCTGCTGGTATTGGAAATATTATAGTTCATAACACGGATTCTGTATTCTTTACATTTAATCTTGCTACATCAGACGGAATCCCGATACGCGGAAAGGATGCTCTTGAGATTACAATTGAGTTTGCAAAAGAGGTGGGCAATCTTGCTACAAAGTTCTTGAAATCGCCACATGCATGGGTATATGAGAAGACGCTCATGCCGTTTTGTCTGCTTTCGAAGAAGCGATATATTGGAATGCTATACGAAGACAAGCCGGAAAAACCGAAGCGCAAAAGTATGGGGATTGTTTTGAAGCGCCGCGATAATGCACCTATTGTTAAAGACATATACGGAGGCGTAATTGATATTCTGATGAAGGAGCAAAATGTCGAGACGGCAATCAAGTTTCTAAAAGCGTCATTACAAAATCTAGTAGATGAGAAGGTATCGATGGATAAACTTATCATCTCAAAGTCGCTAAGAAGTGGCTATAAAAATCCGGCACAAATCGCGCATAAAGTATTGGCGGATCGTATGGGCAAACGTGATCCTGGAAATAAGCCAAGTATAGGAGACCGTATCCCATTTGTGTATATACAAAATCCCGACAAGAAAGCCCTACAAGGCGAACGCATTGAACATCCAGATTATATCCTGGCGAATAAAATTAAACCGAATTATGCTTTCTATATTACGAACCAGATTATGAAACCGATACAGCAGGTATTTGCACTTGTGTTGGAGAATATTCCGAGTTATAAGAGACAAGTGCCGGGATTGAAGCGGACAATTGATGGGTGGGTTGATAAATTAAAGGATGAAACAAATGATGAAAAAATAAGGAAAAAAATAGCGGATATACGCAATAAAGAAGTGAAAAAGATCCTGTTTGATGAATATTTAATAGAGATAGATAATTCGACGAAAGGGAATCAGAACATAATGAGTTTCTTCAAGAAGGTGTAGGTAGGTGCATGTAGGTCTAAATATTAATTATATAGGCATATACAGGGACGTCTTCTATATAACTTGCTACAATTCTGTGTGCTCCATCTAATAATATATATTTTTTGTTTTTTTGTATCATCCAAACTGGTGTAATTTCTTTTTTTTGTTGTATTTGTTTTTGATAATATTTGACACTGATTATATCTTCTTTATCGCGCGGTCTATCAGTTAACGGATATGCTTTTATTGCTGAATTCTGTAATCTAACTGAATAAAAATTAACAACATTATCATTCTTAAATGTATTTAATGGTATTTTAACAACTTTAGAATTAAAAATATGGGAATATGCTGCTTCTTCTCTATTTTTAAATATTTTCATATAAATTGAAGTGTCAATTGAATCCACTATACTAGACATACAAATAGTAGATACGCAAATAGTAGATTTAGAATCCATATTATTATATTACTATATTATTATACTACTACAATACTATAATACTATAGTAATATTAAAAAAATCGGCATTAAAATATCCAAAGGTATAATAACATATTTTCACTTTATTTTTTATTATACGACAATGTTGTGTGGTCTCCTTAACATGTGTTGAATAGCATATGCACCGACTGCAACCCACATGGTGACAATGACATTTGCGCCTTCTGTAATCAACCATCTCATTGCAATACAATGTGGAGCAGCGACCATGAATGGTGAAAGAATGAAACCTGATATAGTAAGTGGTGCACAATATGTGGGATATAGATGAACCGCTACATAATGTAAAGCAATCCACATAATGTAATAGCCGAATAGCGAGTATATAACAGTAAACAACCACCAAATAATATAAGGTATTTTTTTCAGTTGATCCCATGATCCGATAAGACATCTCCCTAATAAAGTGTTCCAATTGAAATCTAATAATGAAATGAAATCGTCGGCTTCGTCTCCATTATCGGGATACATGAAGAATGATCGTCTGGGCATTTATTTTGTTACTGTTTTCGTGCTTTTCTATATTACTATTTATTAGATTTTATAGTTCAATTTTCAATATATAAATAATATAATCCCGTAATACTGTAATCCTGTTAATCTACATCGGGGTAATCGTCATAATTAAAATTATTATTTGTAGTATTAGAGGGAGTATCTGGAGTATTAGAATCTGATGAAGTAGCGGGAGCAGTAGTAGGGGGCACCGGAGCAATAGGAGCAACAGGAGCAACATTAGCAACCGGAGCGGTATACATGTTATACATATTTGACATATTTGACATATTTTCCATAAGTCTTTCTATTTGTGGAAGAAAAGTTGAATTTATATTATTTTGACTTGGTAGCCCCGTTGATGGCATATCGAATGAAAAAACAATAGAATTATCATTAACATTATCGATTGATAAATTATTAAAATCATCACTACCACTTCTAATTAAATTATTGAATAAATTAGATATATTAATATTGGTATTGGTATCTCTTGTAGGATTATTCGAAGTTTGGGGTGTCACATTAGGTGTATTATTTACTTCAGCTTGAGTATTTGTAGTATTTTGAATAACATTGCATCTACATAATGGACACGTTGCATGTGTTTCAAGCCATGTCATCATACGAAAAGGCACAAAACAGTGTTTGCATTGTTTTAATCTTAAAACAACAGATAGAGGTGTAAAAGTCTCGCGGGTAATAGGACATTCGGTATTTAAAATATCATTTGAAAGTATCGAATTATAAGATAAAATTTCAGTATTTTCTTCTATTTCAGCAATAGTTAGTCCTCCATTTCTTCTACGGTTTGATCTATTGTTTGATGTAGTATCAGGGTTAAGTAGAACAGTTCTTGGTATAGAATAGACGACACTAGCTATATCAAACAAATCTCTTCTTGGGTTTGTATTTGTATTTATGTTAGCACTTGGGTTCTGAACACCTCTAGTAGATTCATGGGTGGGATGAGAGGCATGAGAGGCGTGAGAATCGACTAAATCATTATTAATATTGTCATCGTCATCGTTATTGTCGTCATCGTTATTGTCGTCATCGTTATTGTCGTCATCGTTATTGTTATCATTATCATTGTCATTGTCATTATGGTTATCGTTGTCGTTGTCATTATGGTTATCATTGTCATCATTACCAACTAAATGTTGCATCATATTGTTATTACGTCTACTACGTCGTATATTAATTAATCTTCTTCTTTCTGTTTGTGTTTCAATTATAAGTGACATACACGATTCCATATTTGAATATACTTCTTGTGTTCTTGAAATAAAAGTTCCAAAGTTTGTCATTAAATCAAGATAACCATATTCAAAATCCATATTAAATGCATTGTCATATGTAGAATGTCTACTACTATATCCACGATCAGGATTATTAAACGATATGTTATTTGTATTTGTATTTGTATTGTTATGATTACGTCTCTGTCTATTTTCCATTTTTATATACAATATAATTAATTATATCAAATACGTTTAAATATTAAATACGTTTAAATATTAAATACTATCTACGTTACTTCATTATACTCTTACAACAACTATAATATACATATCATTTAAAATTCAATCATACAAACAATGAGCGAACAAAATCAGCAAGCACAGACACAGACACACTCACAATCAAGCACAAGATTTCAAGAATATAAAGACAAAGGCATAACAGGTCTTGCAAATTTAGGGAATACGTGTTTTGCCAATGCATGTCTACAATGTCTTTCACATACTTATGAATTAAATGATTTTTTATCAAAAGGAAATGGAGAGTATAAGAGCCATTTAAATAATAAACCCGAATCAGTTTTATTAGTAGAGTGGGATGATCTTCGCAAATTGATGTGGAGTCAAAACTGTGTTATTTCACCGGGGCGTTTTATAAATACGATACAGCGTATTGCAAAAATAACAAAACATGATTTATTCACAGGATGGTCTCAAAACGATTTACCGGAATTTCTATTATTTTTATTCGAATCATTTCATAGTGCTTTAACGCGTGAAGTTATTATGGATATTAAGGGAAATATAAAGACAAAAAAGGATGAAATGGGGAAGGCGTGTTATGAAATGATGAAAACGCAATATACAAAAGATTATTCGGAGATGTTAAATATATTTTTCGGAATACATGTATCGGTATTAACTCCTATACCACCAAAAGATATGCCAAATAATTCAGAATATTCAAATTATTTAAGTTTACGCCCTGAACCTTATATGATAATTCATCTTCCTATTCCGTCGAAAGAAGAACTTGGTATTGTAAATAAAGATAAAAATATATCATTATTTAATTGTTTCGATAAACAGTGTGAACAGGAGTTATTGGAAGGAGACAATGCATGGTTTAACGAAAAAGCGAATATTAAACAGGATGTAAATAAAAGATTATTGTTTTGGAGTCTTCCAAATATAATGATAATTGATATTAAGCGATTTATCACTTCTATGAATGGAAGAAGTAAAAAAAATCAGCAATTTATAGATATTCCAATAAACAATGTAGATTTTTCAACTTATGTAGAAGGATATGCAAAAGAAACATTTATATATGATTTATATGCTATTTGTAATCATCATGGTCAAATCGAGGGTGGACATTATAGTGCAACCATCAAAAATGCGAATGGTAAATGGTATAATTTTAATGATACGCAAGTAACTGAAATTGCAATTAACGATAATATAATTAGTGGAAATACACCATATTGTCTTTTTTACAGAAAAAAAAAAATTAATTGAATTATATATATATAGAATAAATATAAACAATGAGTATAAGTTATAATTCATTAACAGGGATAGAAGGGAATCCGATAACATATATAAGTCAATTAGCAACAGAAGGTAAAAGAAATCTTGATTCATCCAGTGCAACAACACGTATAATTCTTCTATTGGCGTTTGTTGTTATTTCTATTTTATACTATGTTTTATTCTCATCTTTAGGAAAAGGTGGTAGTGGTAGTGGTAGTGGTTTATCGGGCACGTCAGGTTCACCAGGATCACCAGGAGCAGGTGGAGAGTCGGGTGGTAAAAGAACACTAGAGATAATATTATGGAGTATTTTTCTTATTCTTATTATTATAAATGGTTTTCAGTATTTCTTTAATGTTAACTTTACAGCATCCATTAAAGATATTTTTACAGATAAACCTAAAATAGATCTCAGTATCCAACAACCACCTGGCGAAGACGTTGTGCCAGAGTTAAAACTAAAAAAAGAGGTATATAATATTCCAAGCAATAATTTCACATATGATGATTCAAAAGCAATATGTCAAGCATATGGAGGTAAATTAGCAACATATAATCAAGTAGAAAATTCGTATAATAAAGGCGCGGAATGGTGCAACTATGGGTGGTCTGACGGGCAAATGGCTCTTTTTCCGACACAACAAAAAACATGGGATAGACTACAAACGATTGAAGGACATGAAAATGATTGTGGAAGACCGGGTGTAAATGGTGGCAAAATTGATAATCCAAAAGCTCGTTTTGGTGTAAATTGTTATGGGTTCAAACCAATTATAACATCCGCAGAATCAGATAATATGAAAAATACGCCGATTTATCCTGTTAGTATGAAAGACTTGGAGTTGCAAAAGAAACTTGATTACTGGAAGAAACGTATTCCTGAGATTCTTCTTTCCCCATTTAATAAGAACAGTTGGAGTATTTTGGGGTGAGTTTTTACTATATTAGCAAATTGTATATCAAATTAGTTTTATTAAATATTAAATTAGTTTTTAATATTTAATAGCGTCGTTATTAAATTTACAGCATACTACACATTGAATTTAATTTTTCTTGTGTTTTTAGTTTTAGTTTTAACTTTTGTATTTTCTCTCGACTCTCCTTTAACTCCTTTCTCATGTTTGTCCACAACTTTTCTTGTCTTTTTATCATATTTAACTCTTTTATCTGATGAAACTAATGACAATAATTTATCATATAATGATTCATCTATTACATTATCGTCGCTGTCACTGTCACTGTCACTAGAAGAATTTCCATTTTTCTTACACTTTTCTTTTTTACCTTTTTTATAATTAAATACTTTATCTTTTGTTATAGGTTTGCAATAATATAAACTAGATGGAACTACTAAATCTTCCATTATTTTTGCCGTTTTTAATTCGTTACTATTATTATTCGATTTATTTTTACCACCTCCCGCCATCGGCATGCCAAGAGTTGCATTAAGTAGAGCATTGCTTACTTTATATCCACAACTTACTATACCATCACAATTTTTACTAAAAACAAGATCTTCATTGCGAAGAGGAAATATTTTTAAATTATCACCCCCTCCTGATTGATTTTCACTCAACATATTAGACATATAATAATGTATGTTTTGATAATACTACCTATATTATGTATATAAATTAGTTGGCATTTTTAAACTATTTATTGTTTAATTATAATATCTTTTAATTTCAGGAACAATTTTTATTTCACGTTTACTTTTAATATAATCTACGATTTGTTTTACTTGTCCCTGATTTGCAATAACTTCACCTAGGCACTTTTCCAAAAAACCCAACGTAATTGGTGCAGTCTGTTTTGTCTCTGAAAATTTAATTTTACCATCTGTTATATTTACAATACTGTTACTCATGTTGTTGTCTTCAACATAAGTCATTATTTTATCTTCTACATCGTTTTTTCGCGTTCTGATATCCTTTGCTTTCTCGTTTATTCTCTTCAATTCATTATCTAATTCAACCCAATTTTGAATTGTTTTTTCTAAATGGTTCGTGTTTGTATTCGTATTCGCAGCGGGAGGTTTATTCATTTCGTTATTGAAAGTGTCTATTATAGTATAATAAATAATATCTAAACTATTTTACATATTAGTTTACATATTATTTTACATATTTGAATCAAATAAATTATAGTATTTCATAGTATTTGCTTATGTTTTAATCGTTTACCTCCTATGTTTTCTAGTATGTTTCTTTCCATAACTCTTACCATAACCCTGCTGCATCGCCAACAAACCAAGAGGCACAAGTGCTTCTTTTATCAATGCACCGAATGAGGCAAACATACCTCCTGACTGGCTCTGGCTCTGTGCCTGTGCCTGTGCCTGGCTCATCTTTCTAGAACCACGACGAAGGCTTCCTTTGTGTTGACGCTTATGGCGTCTAGAACCACCACCACCCTGCCCTTGTCCTTTCGTGGCATAACCTGCAACCATTTCTCTTGCTAAAGCCGGATTAGCGCCAGCTCCGCCCGATTTATCAGCAAAACCTCCAAGAAATGATTTAAAATTATTTGCGGCAGCAGCTACTTGATTACCACCTACCGATGTATTCCATTGTCCCGCACTATTCGAACCAGGATAGGGAGCTGCATCCCATGGAGCAGCACCACCTCTACGACCACGTCCTCTAGATTTCCTTTGTCTATGTCTTGCCATATTTTATATTATATTATCTAATTAGAAAAAATAATTATTTAGTTATAGTTGTATAATAGTTGTATAATAGTTGTATAATAGTTGTATAATAGTTGTATAATATTACATTACATACTTTTATGACTTTTAATTAACATAATGAATATTCCTAAAACAAGAAAAAAACTAATTACAACAAGAAGTAATGATAAATAAATATATGGGTATATTTCTTCCAATATTAAGTTAATAATGGGTTTAAATAAATTCTTTAGTTCATTTTTAACTTCATCCTTTTTTATAAATTCTAAACAATAGTCTGTAATTTTATCTTTCATATCTTTCATATCTTTATTTTTACGATTTCCGATATAAATACCTTAATTACTTTATAAAAACATAATTATTATATATTTTTTGCGTGTTATTATTATCTATATTTTCTCCTTAAGCATTAAATGGATATTAGTTCAACTGCAAATATTTGCACTGTATATAATAATTACGATTTTAGTAAAGTTATTTTAACACACCCCGAATCATTGCATGGTGGCTCTTTTTTTACAAAATTAAATATAAACAATGATATGCTTTATTTACAAACACCTAAATGTATTTCAAAACAAGGTGTGGCCATCTCTTCTGGGAAAAAATCATATATCGATCTTATGTTCTCATCAGATGACTCCGCATTTATAGAATTCATGGAAAATTTAGAAAAATCTTGTGTCGAAAAAATCCACGAAAAAAAGAATTCTTGGTTTACAAATGATATCGATCTAAATGATATAGAAAATGCATTTACAGCTACACTGAGACCATATAAAGCAGGTAAATTTTATTTATTGCGCGCAAATATAACACCATCAAAAAATCTTGTTAAACTACCTACATGTTTCGTATTTGATGAAAGCGAAAACAGTCTCACATTGGAAGATATAAAACCTGAAAATGAATTAATAACAGTTTTAGAAATACAGGGGATTAAATTTACATCTAAAAGTTTCCAATTTGAAATTATTTTGCGTCAAGCTCTTATCGTTGCAAACAAACCCGTTTTCCAATCATGTGTTATTAAGAAAAATATACAGTCTACAGCTAGTTATGATTCTATTGCATCCATTGCATCCATTGCATCCATTGCATCTACAACTAGTAATAATAACAACCAACAATATAACCCTGATGATAAGGCTCATGATAAGCCTGATGATAAGGCTAATATTGATGATGATATTGATGATGATATTAACAACCCTCTAGGAAATCCAGTGAATGAACATGTAGGAGAAAGGGCGAATGAAAATGTAGGAGAAAATATTGTTAAAGATATAGATACAAATACAAATACAGATACAGATACAAATACAGATATAAATACAGATACAAATACAGATACAAATACAGATACAGATACAAATACAGATAAAGATACAGATAAAGATACAGATAAAGATACAGATACATTTATTAACATGAAAAAAAATCAAAATAATTTAGAAAAAACAGAAGCTTTAGAAATCAAAGAAATTACTGACGCAGATTTAGAAATAAATAATAATGAACATATAAAATTAAAAAAACCAAATGATATTTATTATGAAATATATTGTGCAGCGAAAGACAAAGCAAGAACTGCTAGAAAATTAGCATTCGATGCTTATTTAGAAGTAAAAAAAATTAAAAAAATATATATGCTCGATGACTCTGATTCTGATTTTAGTAATTCAGATAATGAAGAAGAATCAGATAATGAAGAAGAATCAGACAATGAAGAAGAATCGGACAATGAAAATAAAAATGAAGATAAATGAGGGAATGAAGGAGAATAAGATTAATATATATAGCACAATTACATTTATATTTGAAAAATATAAATTTAATAAATAGAATAAGCGAAGTAAGAAATATTTATATATTTTAGTTATTTTTAATTACTTAAGGAGTATAATTTATAATTGATAATTGTTTAATTTTAATTGATAATAGATAATTAATATTAAAATTATAAAAATATTTTATCTTTTATTTTATATAACGATGCTTAAAGATTTACAGAAAACTTTCAAGGCACATCACGTTCTTTTACTTTTAGGAGGACTTGTTCTTATTTATGTTATTTACAATTATTCATCAGATAAGAATTTCTACCCCGAAACTATGAACACAGTCAACAGACGCAGTGGCTCATCCGGTTCAGGAAACGCACCAAGCAGTGGTGGTGGCAATCCTAGCGGCGCAAACGACGGCACCTTCTACGTCGACTATGCCCCTATAAATTCTGGTGATTCTAGTATGGCGGGTATGCCTTCTAACTGCAATAGCCAAAACATGAACACTCCATCTGATCTTCTTCCTAGCGATAATAATAGCGGATGGAGTTTAAAACCTATGGGAAGTGGTGACTTTATGGGCGTTAACTTTTTAAATGCTGGTTATTTGATTGGTGTTGATACCATAGGAAGCACTCTTAGAAACGCCAATCAACAGATTCGTTCAGAACCCCCCAATCCTCAGTTGCTCGTCAGTCCTTGGAATAATACCACCATTGAGCCTGATGCTTTCCGTCAACCACTTGAAGTAGGCTGCGGTCCTCAGTAATTATGATATAAAATATAAATAAAACACATATCTAGTATATTATTTATACAATATTATTTATACATATTACTTATTACTTATACAATATTATTTATTATTTATATAATATATAATATTATTACCATATTATGGAAATAAATACTATAGGATATATTTTATCGGCGCTTATTATTATCATATGTATGAAAATATATTTTAGTTCGGATATGTCAAATTTAAAATGCATTACTTCAAATGTAGATGGTAATACATATTGCGTTCGTGAAAGACTTAAGCTAGAAATGGCGGCTGATTTATTAGCAACCGTTACACAAAAAATGAAAAAATTAGTTGCATTTATGCAGAAGACTTATCCTACTTATGAAAATGTCCAACGCCTTATAAAAAATTTCAACCCTCAAACAATTATGGAAAATGAACCGGATAGTGAACATACAGCATATAGTGAAAATAAAGGAGAAAAAATAGCATTCTGTTTGAATACTACAAAAACAGGAGACACACTAATTGATGAAAATACTCTTACATTTGTAGCCATTCATGAATTATCGCATACAATGACTGAATCTATAGGACATAAAGAAGAATTCTGGAGCAATTTTAAATTTTTATTAGAAAATGCGGTCAGATGTCACGTATATACTGCGGTAGATTACTCAAAAAAACCCATAACTTATTGTGGAATGACAATTAATGAAAGTCCAATTTATAAATCGTAAAAATATATTATACTATTATACTATTATACTATTATACTATTATACTATTATACTATTATACTATTATACTCATTGCAAATTTTATAGGTATTATATATATGAAATTTGCAAATTCAAAAATAAATATGGGAATAAAATCAACTAACAATAAATATTTAGTTGCTTTAATTATTTTTCTCATAGGTATAGGTGCATTACTATATAATATTTATATACAGTCTTTTCAAACAACACTTATTGAAAGTTTCGGTTTAGACATGATGGGAGAAGGTTCTGGGACAGGATCAAATATACTCAAATTATTTTCAAGTTTTTTTGATAAAAAGTGTTTATCGGGATGTGTAAGACCTACCATTTTAGATAAAGATAAATGTAGTTTAATAACAGAAAATAATAAATCAACATATGATTGTCTGTGGACTTGTGATATAAAAAAATTTGATGAAAATTTAAAATCGAACCCTGAGTTACAACAACAAATGGCAAACTATAAAAAATGTTCCCCAGCTACAGAACAAAAAGATTGCGGAAGCTGTGTGCCTCATCGATGGTTTGATAAAAATTAATATTTTTTAATATGTTTTAAAAACTAGTAATACACCATAAAAATGAGGCAATATTATCAGTTGTTATATAATGTTGCATTTCTTTAGTGCAAAGTAAATCTTTTTTAATGTAATAATAATATTTGTTCCCTTCCTTATTTTGTAAATCAACTCTCTGTATGCTTTCGATTGTTTCAAAATCTATTAGAGTAAATACTATATAATACACAGGTAAGTAACTATTCGTTTTATCATCTTTACTTTCACATTTTACAAATGAACTAATATAATAATGATTCATATTTTCTATTACTGGAAAAAATGTATCACAAGCATATTCATTATCTATATATGTAATATAAAATTCTTCTATAATAATGTCGTGTTTTTTTTCATGATTCATAAAACTATCATATATTTGCGCTCCACCAATTACCCAAATCGTTTCATATTTTGATGATGTTTTTAATTTGGGTGAATTTCGATTAATCTCACGCTTCTCTTGTGCATCATGTTTTCCATTCTCATCAGACGACTCTATGCTGGAAACCTCATTCCCCCCATCTCCCTCTTCGTGATGATAGCAAAAGGTAGAGATGTGTGAGATTGATGATAAATACATAATTAAATCGATATTGAAAGATTTACACGTTTCTGACATAGATGTTGATAAAATAATATTATCTCTATTTTTAAGAGGTCGACGAGATGTAGGCAATGACATCCATGTATTTTTCCCCATTATTATTGCATTTTTTTTAATATTCGGTTTAGTATTATTCAAAATAATATTATTTTCATCTTTTGCAAACTTTGCGTATGCTCCGCCCGTTTTATTTGCAAAATATACCATATCTTCTTTTATACACCAAGGGATATTATTATGATACCCTATCCCACGATTTTTACACATGGCAACAATTATTTTTACATTCATTTATTCGTTTATTCAAATATTGCTTTATATATATATTATAATAAACATATTCTATAATATATATTATGGAGGATAGAATAAAGAAAGATATAATTAAATTAAATTATATTAATAACAAACGTATAGATGAAAATCAAATCCCTGAAAAAATTATAGTATTTTACGGAAGAACAAATCCAATAACAAAAAAAAATTGGGAAATAACAGTTGACGAATTAAATGGCAAGTTTATTTCTTATATAGAAAGCATTGAGGGAGGTATAGAAATACAAGAATCGGATGAAAATTATACACTTTTTAATGATATATTTAGCGACACAGAATTACAAAATATTAGTATTTATAAAATAAATGTCGAATTTTCATTTGACCGACTATATGGTGATGATACTATCGAAACAGTAAAGAAGAAAATTATTTCAAACTTAAAATTAGAAAAACAGATGTCATTTGACGAATTATATCTTTTTTCCAAAAGAGGCATCGAGTATACACCAACACAGTTATACAATAAATTATCAAATAACGATACATCGCTCATAACCAAAAATGCTCTAATACATTTTTTGACAAATTCTCATCGATGGAATCTTAAACGCGAATGTGAATTAATTTTAAGATCAAATAAAAATGAACTCAAAGAAGAATACAATTATGAAGATATTATGGAACTATTTTTTAGAAATAAAAAAGAAACAGGAGAAGAAGAACAAAGAGAAAGCGAAGAAGAAGAAATAATAGAAGATTCTATTGTTCCGATAATAGAAGACATTTCTATAGGACAAAGATTGACATTTAACAATACTGAATATACGTTTACGGTTAACCCGTTTAATGTAAAAGAAATAGATAAATTTTTAAAAGATAAAGCGGGTAATATTATTTCGACAACAAATAAAATGATTTTATTAGACTATCAACCCATTATTTGTAATACTATTTTTTTATGTATTGCAAAGGATGTATTAGAGTTTGTTGAATTGTTTAATAAGTCAGAAGAAGAAGTGGTGCCGATTTCATCTATCAATATGATACAAATTTATTATCCATATTTAGCAGAAAAAGAATATAATACGATTAGTGCATTAGAAAGTAATCGTGAAGAATTAAATCAGTCAACATCGGAGTTAATTAACGATAAATCATATATAGACCTTATAGAAAATGTTAATCTATTCTATGATGTATTTTATCAAAAAGAAAAAGACAAAGATTTAAAATATGTGAAAAAAGGTATTTCATATATAGAATTAGAAATTAAACCCGATTCACTTATTAATATCCCCATCGATATACTATTTAAAATAATTCATACAACAGAAGAAAAACCTCTTATAAAATTAACTAGAGGCAAACGTGATGAAAAAATGTATAGGTTATATGCAAATAAAGTCGCCATTAATGGCAAAAGAATTCCATATCTTAAAAAATCACAAATTAAAAGAATAATGAAAGAAACACAGGCAGAAAAACGTGTATTGATTTTGATACACTGTATATATTCTGAATATGATAAAGGGGAGTATATAAAAGATTATACAATCCCGATAAAATGCGAATTTGACAATCGTGGTAGTATATTTATTTCATTTAAATTAGAACAACCATTAGGAGATGTCCATATATCCGAAATTATTGAGAAAAGTGTTAACCCGGTTATTGATGAAGTGGCAACATTTATCGGACAATATGGATACTCTTTAAATAATTTTCACAGTCTTTATTCTAGTAATGTTATTATTCGTGAAATAAAATATAAAACACTACTTAAACTTCCAAGCAACTTTAGATTTAATATTCCTGAAAATATGGGTTGTATATCAAGTATATTCAACGTTATAGAATATAAAGAAGGGCAACGAATTATAATGAGATACAAACGCGTTTCAAATTATAACGAGATGGAAGGTATTGATGCATTTATAATGCAACAGTTCTTAAAATCTAGTTATCAAGTAGATGTAATTACAGGATTAATGGAAAATTATCAAAGTTTAACACGTGAAGAAGCTGTAATGCGTGTTTCACAATTATTGGATCAGTTACAACTATCTGAAGCAAATAAACAATCTAGAATCAAAATTAATAGTCATCCGGGGTTTTTTACATCTATTATTCAGTATCAAATTGTAACAACCGGCAATTTTGAAATACAGATTGAAAACATTGATAATATTTATTATTTGGACCATATTGAAAAAATGATTGATTCATTTGTGCGTTTACTTCTTTATAAACAAACTGCGCCAAACACACATGTATCTGGTGAAGAAATTAACAAATTATGTAAAAAATCATTTAATTCAAAAGAACAACACGAAATTAAAGAAGTAAAAGAATTTGTAGTTCATGGTAATAAGTCGATTCTTACAGATAATCCATTACTGGCTGAAACTAATCCAATAGATGACTCGTTTGTTTTTGAACATTTTAGTAGACCTGAAGACTTGCAAAATATAGATGATTCTGTTTTAGAAGATTTATTTTTCGGAAGCGACGAAGAAACAGGCGAAGGAGAAGAAAGTAGTGAAAGCGAACCGTTTAAAAAGAGCGACGAGATAGGGGTAGATATAGATACAAGCGAAGAACAAACTAGTCCTGTAAGCAAACAAGCAAGCGAGGGGGAAGGGAAAGCAAGCGAAGAGGAAGAAGAAGAAGAAGAAGCCAAAAGTAAAGAATCTGGATCTGAATTAGGTGAAGAGATCGAAGATTTTCAAATAGATGAAGAAAGTGAAGGTAGCCCAAGTGAAGTCGAAGAAGGTGGTGGTTTAAGTGATGAAGAAATAGGTGAATTTCCTCAACCTGAAATACCATCATTTAGTTCAGACACTGAAGAAGAAGTTGATGTCGGTGTTGCAGAGTCACCTAAACCCAAACCTGCTCCTGCTGTAAAAAAAAATATTAATATTTCTGGTGTCGGGTTAGCTGGTAAATCTAAACCTGCAGCCACAGGTGCTGCTGCTGCTTCAAAACCTGAAGAAGAAGAAGAAGAAGAAGAATCGGCTCAAGGTGTTACACTATTTCAAAGAGGAACTATGGCTCGTGATATTACGGGAGCAAAATTATCAAATCCAAATCCGGTTTTTCAAAGGTTATATTCTTTTGATCCTGTTTTATTTCCAAAAACAAATACTGGAAATGTTAAAGAATATTCGCGTTCATGTCCTTGGAATGTTAGACGACAACCAATTATTTTAACCGATGAAGAAAAAAGACATATCGATGAAAATCATGCAGGTTCATATGATAGAGCCATGAAATACGGTTCATCACAAAGTAAAAAATTTTGGTATATATGTCCAAGATATTGGGATTTAAAAAAGAATGTAAGTTTAACACATGAAGAAGTAGAAAAAATAAAAGCAAAAGAGGGCGATGTTGTTATACCACCAGGTGCTGAAAAAATTCCACCAGGTAAATATATTTTCGAATTTACAGAAGATAAATACCATATCGACAAAAAAACCGGACAATATAAATCTCAATCACCTGGTTTTGTAGATAGCAAAGAAAGTGCTGGAAGTAAATATTGTATACCTTGTTGTTTTAATAGTGAAAACTTTGCAAAAGATAAGCAAAATGTAGCACGACAGTCATGTGGTTGTCCAAGTATAACTGCACACAATCAAGCAAACCCAAATTCTAAAAGTTTTGAATGTAAAGGTAAAGAAGCCGCATTTAAAGCTTCACCAGTAAGACGTGTTCGTGGTAAAGGAAAAAAAATGACGGGCGAAGAAGTTGCCGAGTCTAGTGAAACCGATGTAGAACGAGAAGGAGAAGGAGAAGGAGAAGGAGAAGGTGCCGAAGCTCGTCCTAGAATTGTGGCAGAAACGGGTGCAAAGAAGAAAGGGAAACCAATGTTGTCATCCGAAGCAATTAGACAAGCATTAGCTAAACAAACACAAGCCGGAGAAGATATAGATATATTTGCCGCATCAGAAAGAGAAGAACCAGCAACACCCTCATCACAACCAAGTATAAGTGGACAACAACCTTTAAAAAAAATAGTGCAACAAAAAAAAGAATTTTTAATTTTGGGCCCTGAAAGACATACCGAATTACCCGATGGAATATATGGATATTTATTACCTCAACTCCAGGCATTTTTTTCCCAAAGCGTTAAATCATGTGTAATAAATGAAAAAAGCACACTTTTAAAACCAGGTGTTTCTTGTTTGTTACAAAGAGGTGTGCAACCAGGAGAAATAAAAAAAACAAAAATGATTGCATTAGAACGAACAAAAGGAATAGTCGAAAAGGAAAAAATATTTTATTATAATAAAAACCAAAGTTTTATAGGAGCTGTTGCTGATATATATGCAAAATATATAGAAGAACCACTAGAAGAAGAAAGAAGAAAAATTACTATTTCTGAAATGAAAAAAATTATTCTAGATGCAATCGACATTGATACATTTATGACATATCAAAATGGCACGCTTATAAATACGTTTAATTATAAACAAAGGACAAATAAAGCATCAAATTTATACGGCGAAGGCGAGGATGAAAGCGAAGGTGAACTTATTGAAGAAAAAGCATTCAGTAATGAGAGTAGCGAAACAAGTAGCAGTGGATTGCGTGGTGGTGCTAGTTCCGATGAAAGTAGCGGCGAAGGCGAAGGTGAAGGCGAGGGACAAGATTTTCTGGATTTTTTAGGAGAAAGCGGTAATGAATCGGGTAAAGAACCCGAAAGTCAACCTATTGAAGAAATAGAGTTCGAAAATAGTGGAAGTGACGAGGAAAAGAGCAATAAAAGTTTAATGTCTTCATCTGCATCTGTATCTTCATCTGCCCCGAAACCCCGACCTCAACCTCAACCTCAACCTGAATCCGAACCCGAATCTGAATCAGATGTAGAACCAGGATTTGAAATTAAAGAAAAACCATCAGGAGAACCGCAAATGTTTACTTCTACTGCTTCTTTAAATAAAGAAGAAGGAGAAGAACGCGAAGAACGAGGAGAAGAACAGAAAGACGATAAAGAGGACAGTTGTATAATTGATGATGCAGTGTTTAGAAATAGATTATCAAAACCGGATTTTGAGTATAGAGAATCGGCAATTTTTAAATCAATTAAAAAAATATCAGACACTGATACACAATTTATTTTCTTCAAGAAAGTCGTATGCTCATATGAAAATTTTAAAAAATACATAAATAGTAATACTACTTATATAGATTACCAATACTTATGGGATATTGTAAGCATGCCTAATCCAAAATTATTTAAAGATGGTATTAATCTTATTATACTACAAATATCAAATAGGGATATAACAAATAATATTGAAGTATTGTGTCCTACAAATCATTATTCTAATGGATTCTTCGATAATAATAAAAAAACAGCAATACTTATCAAAAGAACGATTAAAAATACCACATATTTTGAACCCGTATATGAAATTCATGAATCAAATCTTACAAAGGCTAGACCAAATTGTATATTTAATATTAAAAACACATCTATACGAAAATATACAAATGAAGCTGGTGTTACAGTCGAAGAACCTGCTCTCCCGCCTATTCTAAAAAAAATAATGACAAATATTAAACACGCATATGATGGGCAATGTAAACCATATAATAGTATTCCGCACGAAGGAACTGCAAATGCATCAAAAAAATTCCCAAGATTATATGAATTTTCCAGAAATATACTTTTATACGAGTTAAAAGAAAAAGTATTAAAAGGTGGTTTTAAAATATTAAATCAGATTTTAAATTATGATGGGAGAGTAATTGGCATATTCATTGAAAAAGACGACGAAGAACGCGGCGAAACATTTTCTGGTATTGTAATGTGCGAACCATCTTCTCTAGATAAAACTATCCCCGAAATAAATTATATAGACGACGAGTCGTTATGGCGTCCATACGAGGAAACTGTTACATTTCTTCACTATGTTCATAATAAAATAAAAATACTATGTTTGCCTCGATTCAAGGTAATAGATGATGGTAAAATTGTGGGTGTTATTACAGAGACGGATCAATTTATTTCTACATTTATTGATGAAACAGAAAGCAAAAGAAATGATGGTATATTTAATATACCCATTATAAATACGAGTGATTATAATATTGCAGACACGGAGATACATGCTAGACTGAAAGATGATCCCGATAGAGAAAGGTATGTAAAAAATATATACCTAGAAAATAATTTCTACAATGTTCTAAGAAACATAGTTAGAATTTTAATAAATAAATATGAAAATATTGGAATAAAGGAATCAATTATCTCAATTATTAAACGAAATGATATGTTATATTTAATCAAATTAAGCAATATTCAGGCACTATTACGACGTCTCGTTTCAAATTATATTAATTTTAGTGATACTCACTATAGTGAAGAAATGTTGAAAAACATAAGCGAAATAACAACTAGTTGTTTAGTTAATAAAAACCCCAATACATGCAGTGAAACAAAATATTGCATAAAAGAAACCGATAAAGAACAAAAATGTAAACTAGTTATACCTAAAACAAATCTTCTTAATCCGTCACACGATAATGAAGTCTTATATATTGCTAGAATGGCGGATGAAATTATAAGATATAATAGGATACGAGCATTTATGTTTGATCGCAATATTTTCCCCCTTATGAATGTAAAATATAATTTAAGAGACGATGAAATTATTTTATCGCAATCTATGCTTAGCGATGACTATTTGGATAATTTAATTCAGATGAAGGAAAATGAATACGCAAATTTTAATACACATGATACCACAGAACCATTATTAACTGAATTATATGAAAATATATTTGACACTACTTCATCGATGAATATCAAGTGCACAACAGAAATTTCATTTTTAACACAAGAATATAGAAAATATTTCAGTTCAAGACAATCACTATTACAAATAATAAAATTTAACTCAAATTCGCCAAAATGTTCTTTTGAAATTATACTATTTATTTTAAGACTAGAAGCTAAAAGAAGAGAACATAAAAGACTAGAAACGATTACTATAAATCATCTTAAAATTGTTCTTGCGCAATTCTATATAGATGCAATTGATAAAAATTATACTGAAGGAATAAAAGAACGTTTTGCAAAACTTTTAAAATACTATGGCATGGATTCAATCTCCGATGAATATAGGATAAAATTCATAGCAAATGAAGATGATAATTTTATTGAAACATTGCCCTTTTTTGAATCATACCATTTAACGCGTTTAGATATTTGGATATTGGCAAATTATTACAAAATACCCATTATTTTATTATATTATCCAAATAAAACTCTACTAGAAACAAACGATGAATTCCCGATCCTTACTACATATTATGAAGAAGATATACCTGGTGCATTTCATCCTGAACGCGGAGAAGAAGCAGAAGGTTTACCATTTATGGGGGAAGCAGCACGCCCCATTGTAGAAGAACAAAATCCAAACCAACAAGGATACTATTTCATCGTTTCGCCAGCTGTTAAAACAAACACGGTCCCGTCATATAGTATTATTTTTAAAAAAGCAAATATTTTAGAGGAAGAAGAAGAAAAAGAAACAAGTGGCGAAATTGAAAAAGAATATTATATTCCTCTATCTATTTTGTCACAACCAATGCAAGCTTCTGTTATTTTTCAACATTCAAAACAATATATTAATCCCGATGAACCAGGTCATAGCGAAGATGATGAAAGTCCGCGAATGAAAGAATCAACAAGATATAAAGATACTATTATACAATTTATCCAAAAATTCAAACCTCCTACCAAAAGAGGTAAGGGCGACGATTCATCTTCTATAGGAACACGTGAATCACACGAACCACTTGATACACAAGAACAAGAATTAGGTGCAGATATATCAGCATCCGTATTAGGTGAAAAACGCAAAAAACCTAGAAAAGTAATGCCTCGAATTAATGTAGGTATGGCTGCTTCCGCCTCAGCTCTTGCATCATCACCACCACTACTGCCACAAAAAGCTCCCTCAGTAGGCAAAAAAGCAAAAGGCTTATCTATAAAATTATCTTCTTTAAAATCTCCCGCGGATATTGCTGCTTCCGCCTCAGCTCCCCAACGTCGCAAAAAAACATCTGGCTTATCTATAAATTTATCTTCTTTAAAACCTTCGGTTGCTCCATCATCCGCCGCCGCCGCCGCAGCAGAAGAATCAAGCCCCGAATTACCTATTATACCCGAATAAAGTGAAAATCGGTAATAAAAATATATCATACACGATATAACATTCGGTATCATATTTTTTAATAAAAAATATAATATTTATTAATATTTACTACTCCTCCATTTAAAATCTAAAACCTAAATTCTAAAATCCAATATTATAATTCATCTTAACACTTCCGAGATTCTCTTTCTTTATACTCGAAACAGTCACATTCATCGATAAGTTTCCGATAGAGCATATATCATCAGGGTTCTCCATTTCAAATGCTTTATCAATTTCTTCATTGGGATTTGTAATATTGTATTTCATTTCACCGCCAAATTTAATCATCTTATTCATATCAAGCAATACTTGAAAACTGCTTGTTCCAAAGTAACCCTCTTGTCCACACATTACATTTGCAGATACACCTCGCATCTCATCCAGTTCGGCATGTCGTGCAGCTTTCAAAAACATCTCCGGTGTCTCCTCAAATGAAGCTTTCGCAATCGGTCCAATATCATCGTTATTAATTCCATGCCGAAATATAGAAACCATCTTTGCACTTGCTGTCATCCTATCTGCCAACATAACCAAGTGGTGATAATTAATATAAGTATTGTCAAACTCCATAACTTCCGACAATTCGGTTAAGATGGCAACACGCGCAGCTTCAATTCCAAGCACTTTATAAATTTCTTGAATATCGTTACTAATCGTTCTTGTAACATCAATATAATCAAGCGACAATGCAGTAATTAAATTTGTTCCAGTAGTATCCAGAACCCATGTCTCTTTCTTCGTATAAGCACTATCTATTTTAACCACGGAATCTGTAATCTTGCGAAGCAATACTTTTGATAAACCCTTTACACCTCGAAGCACAATATTATTCAACATATTATCCTGAAAATTCTTAAGAATATAAATCTGATCCGATTGATCAAGTGACAATGAATTTGTATTTTTCTTCTTGGAATTTGTAATTATATTATTCAATCTCAATCGAAATACTAAATTATCGGAATTATAGTCTGCATACATACATGTAACCTCATCTATATAAATAGTCTTTAGAGCAAAGTGCACATCATCCATCGATATTTTTCTATCCAACATCGCCTCCCTATCCATTGTCATTCTAATAATCCATTTCGATTTCTCATTTGGAGCAGACCCTGTAGCAGATGCTTCCGGTTGTGGCGCAACGGTAGCCCCCGCCACCGACGATGACTCCTCAAGGCTTCCAGCTAAAACAGCAGAGGCAGCCAGACTTTTATTCATTTGTTCCGTAGTGCTACTCATACATTCATCCACCATTTTTTCAAATTCGAAATACTGCGACATAATATCCTTATCTTGTTCAATAAGCGTGCTCATATCATCTGGATCAAAACATATTTCAACCGAATCAACAATTTCTTTCAAAATAGTCAGCTCAATGCTTGGAATCTTATCGCGAACAAATTCTTTATCTAGTTCCTCGTCTTTATTCATATAAATCGTAAGAGACGGATTCTTCGGATTTTCAGACAATGACAAAATCTCCTCAATACGAGGCACACCACGCGTTACATTCGACTTTGATGCAACACCCGCACTATGAAATGTATTTAATGTCAGCTGTGTAGTCGGTTCACCAATACTTTGTGCCGCAATCATACCCACCATCTCTCCTGGTGCAACCAGAGCACGTTTATACATCAGCGTAATTGTCTCCAGTAAAACAGTAAGCGCTTTCTTGTTGAAACGCTTAATGACTAGTAATTCCTTCGGGGATAAATAGTAATAATACATTGCTTTAAATAGTTCGGTGGGTGGCGCATAATAAAGCCCTTCTAATATTTTATAATTATCTTCAATCATGTCATATACATCTAGAGGTGTAATATCCACCATAGAGTTCTTTGTAATATGCTGCATTCCCTGCACATTATTGATGATGTGTGTAAAGCATACAGGCAAGTGCACATTTCTATTATCGCGCATCTTAAATACATTCTTAACAATTTCGTCGCGTTTTGCTATCATCATATCTGTATAATATTTTGTCTTCGTCTCCAATTCTTTGATACTTTTCTTCATCCTCATCACAGCCGTCTTTGTAAATACTGTCATCAATACACCGTCCTTGTCATCACTAGTTGAAACATAGTAGTGCGCATATATTTCATCCAATGTCATCGATACAAGCGGTAATGACTGATTCTCCACCCTTACCGTATCTACTCCATCATCTCCATACGCGAATTGCACAATACGCTCTTTGTTGTTTCTGACTGTCATGTCATACCCGACTTTCAAATCTTCCATACCCTTGATTAACCGTCTCTGAATATATCCAGTTTGGCTCGTTTTTACAGCAGTGTCAATCAGACCAATACGTCCAGCCATCGCGTGAAAGAACAATTCCTCTGGACGCAACCCACTAATAAACGAACTCTCGACAAACCCGCGCGCATTTGGGGAGTCATCGTATTTCGTAAAATGCGGCAATGTTCTGCTATCGAAACCATATGGGATACGTTTACCATCAATAGCTTGTTGCCCCAAACATGATGTCATTTGCGAAATATTAATTTCTGTTCCTTTTGAACCAGCGGTTACCATTGTAACGAATCGATTATTCTTGCTCAAACTTTCTAAACCGATTTTACCAGCATCATTAATAGCCCTGTTAAGAATATTCGATACTTGATTTTCAAATTCAATGTCATTTGTTTTTCCGGTTTTGTTATCGAAAACGCCGATATGTAATTGATCGATTAGTCCTTTAACATCCGTTTTCTTAGATATAATAACTTGAGCAATTTTATTATTTGTCTCTGCATTTGCAATCAAGTCGCTGATTCCAACACTATAAGAACTAACTTTCATATATTCAGTAATAATGTTTTGAAGATCATCGATGAATTTTGATGATGTCATGTTGCTGAAGTCATTGCATGTTCTATGAATCAATCCGTTCGTTCCCGAACCCAATACCGCCTTGTCAAGCTGACCCCTCAAGTATTGTCCGTCGCGAATTTCAAGCACATGATTGGACGTATTGTAGTCCTCAGTCTCGCCAAATTGTTTTGTCTTGTATTTCAATGTAATTGGTGGCATAATTTGCGACAGTATCTGAAAGTTGGACAGATTTCCATCTACATTACTAAACATCGATTCGTTCACTGTCTGCAATGCCATGAGAAGATTCATTGCCGCACGACTATCAAACTTCACGCCCACACGTGTAAACTGATATGAACCAAGCAATGAATCCTGGAAAATACCGATAATCGACTGATTGTTCGCCGGACTGATAATTTGGAATGGAACCGCTGCCAAATTCTTCAACTCTGCCTCAGATTCCTCATCTTGTGGCATGTGTAAATTCATTTCATCTCCCGATGAATCCCCAGTGTTTCCAAAGGGGGTGGACTGTATCTTAGGCAAGTTCAGGATGGCTAGTCCTTCATTACTCACCAACACCCGTTCAGTCTCTGAGTGCCTTCCATAGTCTACCAAGCGACGTTAGGAAGTAACACTGCGGATTGTCCAATTCTTTGACATTATTACCATTGGTTTCGGCTATTAACCGAGTTCCCTTGTAATGTTTCCATTACACGGTGGTAGTCAAAGACTCTAAGGAGTTTCCCGCATCAAGGTGTTTCGCCAAATGATTCTTTAAATATATAATAAATTCTTTTGCATTTTGTTTACTTTTTTCTAAAGGAATATGAATACCACCAAAATCTGCTTTATGTTTATCTATATATACATACCATCCATATTGTTGATCATTGCGGTTTAAAGGTTTTATATACTTTTCTATATCTTCATCTATTTTTATAGTACCTTTAAACCGTTCAAGTTTCTTATCTTTAAAATAGTTAACCAGACCATCGGACACTCTTTTTTTGCTTTCATCACTATGGATAAACACACAACCACCGTTTTTAAGATTATACCCATGCGGATATAAACTATTTAACTCTTTGATGTAGTGTTTTTCCATATAATCAGCATCCTCAACTTTACAACATTCAATTAACTCTGTTACAAAATTATTAACACCATATTTTCTTATGGCGTTATTTAAATAATGTGACTGATTTTTTTTATTTGAGAAAGCTTCGGAAATATGAGATTTAAATCTTCCTTCGTGTCCATGTGGTCTGTATCTTTTATGGTTTAATATATGAGAAACTGCTTGTCCTACATATATTTTACCAGTCGATAAGTTAACTATTTTATAAATTTCACAATATCTTTCAGATGGTAAGTCTAATATTTTTTTTGCATTTTTTTGGTATTCTGGTGGGTTCATTAATATTCCTTAATATTTATATTTAAGTAGTTTGTTTGAATCATTTGACTAGGAGGTAGCACGCTTTTAACGCCTCCTGTTTTCGACAGAGAGTTTATCGAAGTCCGCATTATACGGTTTAGTATCACCAACATTCATTCTAAAAGTATCACCCTGAAACATGACTTTCGCAATATGACACATCATACTCATTCTATGCAATGTAGGCTGACGGTTAAACAAAACACCATCGCCATCCATAATATGCCGATGAACAATATCGCCATTCTCGATATGTATATTCTCACGATCCGCATAACGCAGCGAAATATTCTCCCCGTTTTTCTTCTCGAGGATCTTCGCACCGGGATATTCATCTGGTCCATTTCGCACCAATTTAATCAAGAAACTCTTATTCAAATCATTTACAGTAATCGGTTTCGTAATATTTTTAGCGATTTTAAGCGGAATTCCGAGCTCACGAATCGACAAATTTGGATCGGGTGTAATTACCGAACGCGCAGAAAAGTCAACACGTTTTCCCATCAAATTGCCTCTTACGCGTCCACCCTTTCCATTGAGACGATCCATAATTGATTTAAGTGGACGTCCCGAACGTTGTGCAACTTGTCCAACACCTGGTAAATTATTATTGATTTGCGTTGCAACATAGTATTGTAAAACATCATGCCACCCATCGATAACTTTTTGTGGTGCTTTATCATTTATTTTTTCCTGAAGAGTTTTATTCATTTTAATAATATTTACTAGAATATGACTAATATCATCTTCACTCCTTTGCGATCCGTCCATTTTAATCGACGGACGAACAGCTGGTGGAGGAACAGCTAGCACCTGACAAACCATCCATTCAGGGCGTGAAAATTGTGGACTAAAACCCATAAATGACACATCGTCATCCGATATTCTGCGGAATATTTTTATAACAACTTCGGGAATCAAATGCATTGTCAGATTTTTCTTGGGTGCTCCTTCTTCTTCCTCGCCAGCCGCTTCCGTATTTTCCCATTCAGCAATAAGAGTTGCCATATCCTGTTTTTTGATTCTTTTAGGTTGAAGGCAACCACATCCATCATGTGTGTCCTCACCACATCGCTTAATTTTGCTACAATATTGAAATACATTATTCCAACGCAAATCAGGTTTCATACAGCAAAATCTACTATTTGATTCCTTGTTAATAAGTAATTTACTACATTTAATACAAACACAACTGAGAATTTTCCGTATTGTTGTTAAATATTGGATATAAAATACAGGACGAGCTAATTCAATGTGCCCAAAATATCCAGGAGTTTGCATGTAATCCAACCCATCAGTTGGACAAATCATTCCCGGTTCAAGCACACCCATACGCGAATCAAAAGGTCCACCGATTACCGGTTTATTATTTTCATATGTATTTCGATCCGTAATATGAGCAACCGAAGATTTTCTTATTTCTTCGGGCGACATGATACTAAACTGGATTCCGATAATTTGGGATACATTTTGAACCGATAATTTCGCTTGACCTTTTTGCGAGAACATTGCTTTCTTATATTAATATAATATATATTTAGATTGTTATCAATTTTCTTAATTTAAAATATAAAATATAAAATATAAAATATGAAATATGAAATATGAAATATGAAATATAAAACATAAACAATAATTAAATATTAAAAATAAATTTTTATTATTTATGTATTTTGATTTGACAGATTATCATGTTAACTTTGTTTATTTATTTATATGAAATTTACACCATTTAGTATATCTATTATTAATTATTTGTTTTTGATTTTGATTTATTGGAATATATTAAATTGAAGGTATCTAAAAACATTTATTTAATATATATAACTCAACTCATAAATACATCATACGTATATAATCAAATGACTAAAATCAATCATATGAAGAAAGCCTCTAAAAGTGAAGATAAAAAAACAAAGGATACAAGAGAGAATGATAACAGAAAATATAAGAAGGGAGATGATTCGGGTTCTGAATCTGATGAGGAAAAAAAATATAGTGGAAGTGGAAGTGGAAGTGGAAGTGATGGTGGCAGGAGTGATGATGGTGGTGAAAAATTTGATATGCTTGAATATAGAAAAATGTTGGCTGAAATATTTCCTTCCAAGTATATGAATGAACGTATTTCTAAACTTGAAAGTAAAGAAAAAATTGCTAAATCTACATCGACAGCATGTGCATCGAATGCATCTAATAAAAAATCGAATAAGAATGAAAACGACAAAAACAAAGAAAATAAGGAAGATAGTAATAGAAAAATAACGAGGAGTATGTCAAAAGAAATGGATATTAAACCGAAAGAATTAAAGCCGGTAGAAAAGGGGAAAAAAAGAGGTAGTCATAATCCGCCACCACCGCCTATTTCAAATCAGGATGAATATAATACATCAAGCACAAGCACGAATTGTTCTGATTCAGAGGATGAATATAGTGGAAGTGGGAGTGGGGGCGAGGACGATAAGTATTCGGCTGGTTTTGGAGAATTTGCAAAAGAACAGTTACAAAGTGGTAAATTCAATATTGTAATTAATTTAGTAAATGATAAAAAACATAGTAATCTTAATGAAGATGACTCCGAATATGATTCTGAAGAAGAAAGTGAATATGATGACGATGACAATGATGATGACTCAGAATATGATTCGGATGACGATGATGATGATGCGTCGGAATCAGACCCTGATTATAACCCCGACGAGGACGAGGTTGAGAATACTATTGTTAGCAACGATATTAAAGATCATAAATATAATTATAAAAATGGAAAGTCCATCAGTACATCTACACATGCGAAAAAACATACTTCGCAAACAGTTTCAGATAGAAAATATTCAGATAAGGGGAAGGATGGGGAGGAGGCTGGAGGCGCAAAAGTCGGTGTTGTATCTACGGAAGCAGAATCACTTGAAACGATTCAGAAAATTAAACAGCAGATGGAGGATATTCTAAAATCTAATAAGCATGACAGTATTGCGCGTGAAACTTTGGGTATTATGGTAAAAAAAGAAAAAGAATATAAAGATCGCGAAGAGAAGAAGATTAAATCGCGACAGAAAAATCACGTCAAGATGTTCAAAAAAATGTTGCGCAAGAAGAATTCGACAAATGATTTGAAATATTTTAAAGATAATCTATCAACTGAAGAGCAAACCGATGTATTGAAAGAGTTGGAAGATTTGAATAAATTGACGATTACCGATAAACCATATCGTCTTTCACTTTTGCAATCGGATATTCCTCAAGCGTTCAAGGCGATTGCACTAAAGAAGATTACAAATCTGCGCCACATGGAGCCTGGTGCTGGCGAATACTATAAAATCAAAAATTGGGTTGATACTTTCATGCAAATCCCATTTGGAAAAAATTGCAACCTCCCTCTTACGATTTCGGATGGAATTGAAAAGTGTCATGATTTTATGGAAAATGCAAAAGCGAAGCTTGATAGCGCAGTGTATGGATTAAATGATGCAAAAATGCAAATTATGCAAATGATGGGACAGTGGATTGCAAACCCTGCAGCTATGGGCACAGCAATTGCTATAAACGGCCCGTATGGAACTGGTAAAACGAGTCTTGTGAAAGAGGGAATCAGTAAGATTTTAAATCGTGAATTCGCATTTATCCCGTTAGGGGGTGCAACAGACAGCAGTTATTTGGAGGGACATTCGTATACATATGAGGGCAGCACATGGGGTAAAATTGTTGATATTTTGATACGTTCAAAGTCGATGAATCCGGTGATTTATTTTGACGAATTGGATAAAATCAGTGAAACACCTAAAGGCGAGGAAATTATTGGGATTTTGACACATTTGACAGACACGACACAAAATTCGCAATTTCATGATAAATATTTTGCAGAGATTGATTTCGACCTTAGTAAGTGTCTGTTTATTTTCAGTTACAACGACCCTCTTAAGGTAAATCCGATTTTACTTGATCGTATGTATAAAATTAAGACGACAGGCTATAAAGTTAAAGACAAGATTGTTATTGCGAAACAGTATTTGATTCCTAAAATTCGTTATGAAGTCAATTTCAAGGAAGGTGATATTATTATTCCTGATGAAACATTGAATTACATTATTGATAATTATACTGAAAAGGAAGACGGTGTGAGAAATCTGAAACGCTGTATTGAAATCGTATATAAGAAACTGAATTTGTATCGTCTTGTAAAACCTGGAACAACGCTATTTGAAAAAGATAATACACTTGTTGTGCAATTTCCCTTCACTGTTACAAATGAAATTGTGAATAATCTTATCAAGAAGGATGACTCCGGTATCGGAAAAGCTGCGATTAATATGTATTTGTAAACAAAATTGCTAGATGTTATAGATGTTATAGTTATTAAACACCTAGATGTAAATGATAAATAATATATATATTTTTTATCATTTTTTATACCAACTAATTTAAAACTCATTATAATACGATGTTTTGTTATCAGGAACAGTATTATTTCCACCACGCATAGTTAAATACTGAAACTGTTTTTTGGAAAGACAAGCACATCCTAAACTATTAGAATAAGTTCCAGGGCAGCATGATGCGTCAAATTTGGTATCCTTGAAGAACAACATTTCGCCTTCAGGAAGAGGGATCTGTGGGCCACTATTATACTGGTAACTATCAAGACGGTTTTCATTTCCCATACCTTTTGAATATCTCATTGCATCTTTTACCCACTTGGTTAAATTAAAATCGGTAACTTCAGTTTCTGTTAAAGGACCCCAAGCAAGAGGTTTTGAAACTTGAAAACCCTCGGTTTTAGTAGCATCAGGTGCAGCATTTGCTGCGGGCATTGAAGACATTAATCCAGCGAGTGGATTTGCACTTCCACCAGCTTGTTTTAAAGCATCCAATAATTTATTTGCTCCACCCATATCTCCCATTCCGGCCAGTCCTGCCCCTCCACCAGATGCCGGGGCCGAGGCAGGGGTCAGTGGTGTAGCAGAACTAGCAGCAGCGGGAGCAGCAGGAGCAGCAGCGGGAGCAGCAGGAGTAGTGGTAACTGTCCCATCAGCACCTTCTTGTGACTTTTTTTTATCTTTATCGACTTCCATACCCTCTAATAACCCATAATTTGTCCTACATCCACATAAAGCGAATGAACCAATTAAAATACCAAGAATTATACAAATAGCAATTAATGAAAATTTTGATTTAAACATATTTTTCATTTTTCTTATACATAAATCTTAGATAAAAATAATTATTTATTGTAGTTTTATTTCCTAAATAAATAATTATTTATTTATTGTAATATACGATTATACGATTATACAAATATACGAATATACGAATATACGAATATATGAATATACAAATACATGAATATTATATTGATTGTTTCTTAACATAATGTTTACCTAGTTTTTTCAATAATCGATGCTGTAAATATAACTAAAACTAGAACCATTATCATACAAGCAACATATATTACAGAAAGACCTATAGGCACCCAAATATATCCCGCTGCAATAGCCCATCCAATAGGAGGAAACAACCATGCCAAAAATAACCATATCACCCATGCTGCAATTAAAGCTCCAAACATTGCTAATAAAATCATAGCTTCTCCAAATAAAATTACATGAAATACAGATGCTCCCGCCTTATATGCTGAAAAAAAGATAAACAAAATAGTTGCTAATATACCTTCTCCTTTACTTAATGCTGCCCTAGATTTGGTAATAATTTTTGTTAATATAGCAGCAAATTCGGATTGTATTGAACTTGTTTTTTTTGTTTCTGTTTTAAAATTTAATCTAAAATTTAATATCGCTCCCATTAAACTGGTTGAGATACCCGTTAAAATAGATATACTCGCAGCTAACAATATAGATGCCGCTTCAAGGGGTGCAAGTGCTACTTGCAAAATATCTTTTAATATTGTTTCTGAACATTCTGAAAAATTCTGTATTGTATATTCGGTCTTACTCATGTCTGTAGGATCCATAATTGCACCTGCAAATGGCATATACAGAGGGTTGCATTTATTAGTAGCCCAATCTTTTTTAACTATTTCTTTATTGTTTTGAATATTTAAATATATGAAATAAAATATCACAAGTAATATTGCAAAAATTGCAAATATTACAGAACCTCCATATCTCTCTAAATATGTTTTTCTTATGTATATTTCATTTACTTTATCAAATATTTGTGTTATTGGTGTTATTGGTGCAGGTGCAGAGGTAGAATCCATATATACTAAATATATAAATTAGTATTATAGTATTACTATATACATAACCTATAATAATTCATTTTATTGCAAAATTTTATTCGTATTTTTATTTTATATTTACCGTGTTACTCTTATGAATGAGGTAATGCTCTTAATAGCTGTCCAGGTAGTGCATCCCAGGTTGATTGTGCAGCAATAGCAGAAGCTTGCATTGTCGAGAATGTTGCTTTATATACACCCGTCATTTTATTCATCGTGTCTTTTAATTTATGCACCATAATTTGTAATGTTATTCCCATATTACCGAATACATTATATAATGTAGTAAGATTATTCAATACTGTGTCTCGCAAATAAGAAAACATTCCCATCGAATTATCATTGGTTTTTGTTGTTTGTGCTATACTATTTGATACAAGTAAATTTGAATAATTTGAAGGTGCTAACAATGGTCCCATAAAATCAGTCTGCATTGTTTGGATACAATATGTAAAATTTTTCATAACATCATGCCCGAACATATTAGCAAATGGCATTACTAAAGGACTGCATCTATAAATCGGCCAGTTCTTTTCGATATTTTTCTTTCCAATTGCTAAAATATTTGCAATGTATAAACCTATAAATACTGCTATAATAAATATCGAATTTAACAAATCACTAGTCTTCATATTAAAATATAATAATAATATATTTTAATGTTATATTTACAATACATTTTTAATTATGTAAATGTATATTATTCACAATAATTTATAATAATTCATAATAATTTGCAACTGTTATTTTTATCTAGAATATCTGTGTCGTCTACTTCTACCCTTTCGCCCAATACTTTTTTTATATCTTAATCTTCTATATCTTTTATTTGTCTTCCTATTTGTCTTCCTATGTCCTCTTTTGCCCCCTCCTCCTGTAAACATTGATTTTGTGGGAAGTGGTGAAGCCGGTGCAACATTTGCAGCTTGTTGTTGTAACTTTAATAATCCACCTGATAAACCAGCCAATGTATCGACTTGGGATGGAGATGAACCACCAGGTATAGAAACTTCAACTTGTGATGCCGGTGAAATCCCACCAGCACCTCCCCTAATTTTTCTACCCCGTTTTGACGTTTTTTTATTACTACAACCTTTCATTACTTTTGTTACATTATTACGCAATTTAACTCTTCCATTTGACTTGTATTTTCTATATCTACCACCGCTCCCACCTTTTAAACTCCCATTTCCCGCCTGCATTAATGCTTTTGTTGCATCCATTCTAGCATTATAAATATCGCCACCACTTGCTACCGCCGGCATAGATGGTAAACCTAATGCAGGAGCTGTAGTTGAAGCAGGCAACGAAGATTGAACCGACATTTTTCTATATATAATTCATTTAAAAAAATATTATTTTATTGTAATTTATGATAATTATAAATTACAATTGTTATAATAATTATAATAATTATAATAATTAAATTCGTTATAATTTAAAAATATTTTTAAAAATATACTATAAAATATACTATAGGTTACAATAATGAATCCTCAAGAACGTCTTCAATTGGATAAACTGATTCGTGCAAACGATGTCGCCGATAATACGAACAGTATTCGTGAATTAAAACATAGTCAACCTCTCGGCGATGATATTATAACACTCCTTAAGCTTAAGAAAGAATATCAAAGATTGGCTAAAAGTAATCCCGCACAATTTGATAATATTTGTGTATCTAGATGCCCTTTTTTGTTTAATAATTATACCGATATTTTTAATAAAGTGAAGAAAGACGAGATTGATTTAAATATTCTTTTTCAATTGATTCATATTCTTAAGCAAATCGAAGACGGAAAACTCGATCAGCATACTGGTTCCTACGAAGTCGGCAAATTATTGAAAAGTATTTATATCGATAGTGCTATTAAAAAGGCAGACAATATTAATAAGTCACACGATCATGCGCATGGATCGGGAAACAAAGAACATTCAAAACCACCTGCTATTAAAAAGATTTCATGGTCAGAATTTAAATCAAAGAATATGTCCATCGACCAAAATTGAAATAATTAATATTATAAATATAAATATATAAACATTCAGCTCTATACCATATAACATATCCCATATACTCGTATCAAAATAAACATCTGCAACAACACAACAACACACCTACAATGTCTAAACAAGCAAAGACGTCTGCAACTACAACCCTCGTAATTGTAGAATCCCCGGCAAAATGTAGCAAGATAGAATCATATCTTGGTCCTGGATATAAATGCATAGCTACTTTCGGGCATTTTCGCACATTAGATGGTCTTAAATCAATAAATACCGAAACTTTTAAACTTAAATTTTCATGTATGGAGGAAAAATCAAAACAAATTGCACGTATTAAAAATGAAATAGAATCATGTATGGGGAATGTTATTATTGCCACAGATGATGATCGCGAGGGCGAGGCGATTGGGTGGCATATTTGCGACATGTTTAAATTGCCAGTTACAACTACGCGGCGAATTATTTTCCATGAAATTACAAAAACCGCTATTGAACGTGCAGTAAATACACCCGGCACTTTGAATATGAATTTGGTATATGCACAATTCGCTCGTCAAATATTGGATTTATTGGTAGGATACCATATTTCTCCGCAGCTTTGGACACATATTGCATCAAGTGTTAAAAATAGTTTATCTGCAGGACGCTGTCAAACACCAGCACTTAGATTAGTATATGATAATCAAAAAGATATCGACGCTTCTCCTGGTAAAATGGTATACAATACGGTGGGATATTTTACAAAACTAAATTTGCAGTTTACATTGAATCGTCAGTATGACTTACCTAAAGATGTGGAGGCGTTTTTAGAAGAAAGCGTAAATCATGAGCACGTATATACTTTATCCTCGCCTAAAAAAACAACAAAAGCTCCACCATCTCCATTTACTACTAGCGCATTACAACAGAAAGCGAGTAGTGAATATAATTATTCGCCATCCGAGACGATGTCAATTTGTCAGAAACTATACGAGAGTTCGTTTATTACATATATGAGAACAGATTCGAAAACTTATAGTCCCGAATTTATTGAGAATGCGAAAAGATATATATCTGAAAAATGGAGCGATAAATATATTAATGCTAATATACAATGTCTTGCATTAGGGTTTAGTTCGGGAGCAGGTGATGCCGAAAATGCGTCTAAGTCGAATAAAGTCAAATCTAAAACGGGTAAGAGTTCGGACGATAAAGGGGTTAAAGCACAAGAAGCACATGAAGCTATTCGCCCGACAAGTATTTCCACTTTGAAAATTCCGGATACATTTACAGCACGCGAGCAAAAATTATATAACCTCATATGGACAAATGCAATTGAAAGCTGTATGGCACATGCGACGGGTGTTACAGTAACCGCATGCTTGACTGCCCCGATCGGCAACGAATATAAATATATAGCCGAACTAATTGAATTTCCAGGATGGAAGATTGTAGATGGGTATGAAAAGGAAAACCCTAATTATAATTATTTGCAAAATATTAAAAAAAACGGTATTATTCCTTATAATAAAATTAAGGCAACTGTTACCATGAATGAATTGAAGTCGCATTATACGGAAGCAGGACTTATCAAAATATTAGAAGAACGAGGTATTGGGCGCCCATCTACATTTTCGTCCCTTATAGAAAAAATACAAAAGAGGGGGTATGTATCAAAACAGGACGTATGCGGTAAAAAGGTAAAATGCACGGATTTTGAATTATTGCCCGATGAGTTACAGGAAATACCGACAGAGCGTGAATTTGGAAATGAAAAAAATAAATTAATAGTTCAGCCACTCGGGAGTATAGTAATGAAATTTCTTGCCGATCATTTTAATACACTATTTGAATATAATTTTACAAAAAAGATGGAGGATGATTTAGATAAGGTTGCAAAAGGTGAACTTCTATATACCGATACGTGTATGTTTTGTTTAGAAAATGTTCAACGGTTGACAACTATATTAAAAGATAAGAATATACAGAAAGATACAATTGCAATTGATGAAAATCATGTATATATGATAGGAAGCAAAGGTCCGGTTATAAAACATACAACTGTTGATGAAGGTGGTAAAAAAAAGATAGAATATAAAAGTATTAAACAAAACATAGATGTAGCTAAATTAAAACGAGGAGAGTATTCCTTGAAAGAGGTAGTAGACGAAAAGGGGAATATTGATATGGGGGGTATAAAGCTGGGAATATACGATGGAAACGAAATCATATTAAAACGGGGGAAATATGGATTGTATATTGTATGGGGTGAACAAAAGAAGTCTTTGTCTGGTTTATTTCCAAAAACGAAGGATCCTAATAGTATTACATATCACGAGGTTGTTAAGATTATAGAAATGTCTAAAATAAATACAGAATATAGTTCGCACGATGGTGAAGCGAATGAAAGTGGTGGTGGTGTGCAAATTGCAATAAAAGGAATGGTTAGAAAAATAACAGATGTAGTAAGTATTCGTAATGGTAAATATGGCGATTATATATTTTATAAAACACCCGAAATGAAAAATCCTACATTTTTAAAAATTAAGGGATTTAGCGAAGATTATAAGACATGTTCATTAAATAATATAATCGAATGGATAAAACAAACCTATAAAGTTGAAATTTGATATTTAATATATGTGTTAGTAAATATAATTTATTATTATGTTAATATTTTATTATGTTAATATTTTATACTACAATATATAATATATATAATATATAACATATAACATGGTTGGAATTTTTGATTTTTTTACAAAAAGAGAAAAAACAGTAAAACATAAAACCATTGAAAGTGAAATATCTAACTTGTGTGAAAAACTGATGGATGGTATTATTGATTTATCTGAAACGGCAAATAAAATGAAAAAATTAAAAGAACAACTTAAAGAGGTTCCAGAGGATAATATCGATAATAGTGATAAAAACTCTCCCCCTAACCCAGACCAAGAGGATAATGCAAATTCAGTTTTACCCCCGGCACCTCCTATAGCTGCGTCTCCTTCTGAGTCTCCTACTCCTGTATCTCCCACCACCGATAATGCAGATAAGGGTTTTTTGGCTAATTTTAATATTTTTGGAAATAAAAAGGCTGAACCTGTCGCTGAACCTCAAAAACCAAATCCTGAACCTGAAAAAAAACAAGAAATGCCTATTGTATCATCGGAATCTCCTTTGCCGCGTCCTGATGCAGTTATACCTAATAAAGACTTAGCAGTAGCAGTGGCAGCGGCTCCAGGATCTGATAATATAATCGGTTATACTGAATACCTTGCAAATAGAACCCCCGTTGCAGAGTATGAAAAAAATATAAGAGGCGGTAAAGATAAAAAAAAATATAAAAAAACAAAACGTGCTAAACGCTCTGGTTCAGGTAAGAGGACAAAAAAACAAAAACATAATACTTTATCTAAAGAGGCACAAGCACAAGCACAGACACAATCACAAGCACAGGCACAGGCGCAGACTCAGGCGCAGACTCAGGCGCAGACTCAGGCGCAGACTCAGGCGCAGACTCAGGCGCAAACTCAGGCGCAGACTCAGGCGCAGACTCAGGCGCAAACTCAGGCGCAGACTCAAGCGCAGACTCAGGCGCAAACTCAAGCATAAATATAATTATATATTCATAAACATCGTGTTAATTTAAAAATACATTATACGTTGTGTATTTTTAAATATTTTTATCGTGCATGTCATGTTATGTTATGTTATAATTACATTTGATACTGTGCAGGAACTCTTAACTTCAAATCGCGTGCTATTTCATCTCTAAAGCAGTCAAATTGCATTGTAAAACTAAAATCGTTATTACTAAAATCAACTAAACCCCCAGTATGATATCTAAATCTAAATTTTAGTTTTGATACTCTTTCAAGTGGTGGATTAAAATGTGACATATTTTGAAGTAGTGAGTTCCTAGAATCAAAAAATTGTGAAACTGGAAGACCTAAAAATGGTATTTTTGCAAATGCTGAATTTACTTTACCTCCATAACTGTTATTTGTAGTAGAATTTGTTCGTCGTGGATATGCCAATAGTTCGTCCATTTGATTATATTCAAACATGTCCATATAAAAAACAGTATCCCCTAAAATATTTACAACATTGGGAGCTGTTACATAATAACCACCGGCAGGCAACCAATTATAAAAAGGGTCGTATATAGCACTTCTATACTCATAGTTAAGGGCTATTCCGGTAGGTGTTTGTATTGCTACATACTGTTCTTTATTAAATCCTAAAAAATAAGGAAGTCCCCATTTTGTATTTTTACAATATTCTATTTCATTTGGAGGGAGAACCTTACAATTTGTAGACATACTATTGCTAGGATCGCTATATGTTTCTATCTTATCGCATAATAGTATAAATGGATCAGTTTTATTCCCAAACCATAATTTCTGATTTACTTCATTGTATACTATTGTAAAATTTAAATAATTTGGAATAAACTTGGAAACGGCTTTATTCATTTCATTTGTTATTTCATTTGATAGCTGTAGAGGAGAAAATAACCCTGATTGAATATGAATCGTTATATCATTATATTGTGTTCCAGCTATTGTTACACAGAATGACATTTTTGTATTTTGTTTTATTGTTGAAAATACATTATTAATCGATGGAAAGTTTGTCTCTATTAACCTCATAGATTGAACATTTTTCATTGGGTGTGGAAGTGTAATTTCAAAAAGTGAAGAATTAGGCCACGCACATACATCTCTATCTTCTGAATGAAATGTTACCAGTTTTCTATCTAAAGCAAATGTTTGTTCGCGCGCAATTAGCGGATGTTCAGTATAAACATCTCTATTTTGAAATCCGTTCATTGTTTTTTCTTTGTTGCTGTAGCTGTTAAATGTTATATTATATATAATATAACATATATATTTTACATTTTTAACATATAATATTTTACATTTTTAACATATAATATTTTACATTTTTAACATATAATATTTTTAACATATAATATTTATAATTATCGATAGTTACATTAAAAAAAAATAATAATATAAATTATAGTATACTTTAATATATAAATTATAAAAATTATAGAATGCAAGCCATTAATTTAACAATGACGTCAAATAATAATCCGATGGCAAATTTTGCACCTATCGATAAAGTTAATTATAGATTTAAGACAATTTATTATTTAATTTATATTTCTATTCTTTTGGCATTTGTAGGAATAGTTATTAAAGTTGTATTTACGTCACTTAGTATAGGTGACGAACAAGGTCCTGCATTTGCAACATTAATAGGATATATTTTTACATGCGTTGCCATGTTTGGATTGCTAATGGCTGTAATTTCTTATTATTTTAAAGTGCAGGGTTCATTTTGTTCAACAAGTTTATATCCAAGTTTTTTTCAAATATTTGCTTTGTTTCTTATATTATTCGTTATTATTCGCCAGTCAATCTCATTTTCAAAAATGATTAATACATACCAAGTAGACCCTGAATATTATACATTTTCTAATTATTCCAGTATACTTATTTTCTTTCAACTTGTTCTTATATTTAGTTACTTACATGGAAACCTGAATTGTATAAGCAGTACTGCAGGAGCTTTAAGCAAACCATCCTGGGGAACTTTATACTTAAGTGTTGTATTATTTATTCTCAATATTTTAACCGTGGGTATTATGGAAGTTATTTTACGTCTTTTTTCAACATGTTTTTAACTTTTTATAAAATTGTTCCTTTAATTATTAATATTCTATTATGATTATTAATAATTTATGAATTAACTCAAATCTCACGCTTCTCTTGCTTCTCTTGTCTATCTTGTTTCTCTTTCATTCTGTATAAAACATCTCTAACCGAATCCTTAATATTTTTTACTTTATACAATGACTCTAGTCTCGTCGTATCTAGAAAATTATTAGAACGCTCACTCGCTAGTATTTGTCTTTGTTCCTCTATATTAAAATTATCCCACATGAAATCTTTGTCGACTATTTCCTTATACATTTTCAATATATCATTATGACTTATTAACCCAGGATTTGTCAAATTAACAGTGCCTGATATTTTTTTATCACACATGTCAATCATAAACGGCAATAACTCTGGAAGAACTGTCATTGAATTATGTATTGAGCATATCTTACTATATGTAGTAATTTTAGTTATGAAATTTCGAGAATGTATCTCATCTGTTATCGGCATTCTTATTCTAACATTTAATACATTGTTGAACATTTTCATTATCATATCCGTATACCCTTTTACTGTCGAATATGATGACCCAAAGAAATTCGGCTTCGACTCCTCTGTAAATCCATTTAATTCTTCTTGATATGGATGTTCATCATCGTATGTGAAAATACATCCTGTTCCCAAATATGCATAATGTATTCCATATTTATTTGAAATAATAGCAAGAATTGTAGGAGAAAATAAATTATCTCTTACGTTTTCTCGCAACTTTCCTTTTTGTTCCAAGTAGTCTATCGTAGTATAATTCACATCGTCGATTGTGCCATGTGTTCTCCCAATTGTCGAAATTATATTGGTAGGTTGAACACGTTTGATTTCTTCTTCAAGTTCGCCATAATCTTCTGCTCTTACATTACCTACTACGACATCGTGTCCTCCTTCTAACAATAAATCATACACCTTTTGCCCAATCCATCCATTTTTACCATATAATAACACTTTCATTTCTGTTGAAATCTATATACGTCTATACAGTATTTAATATTTTGTTTTTAATTCATATTTTGTTTTTAATTCATATTTTGTTTAACTTAATTATTTACTATTTATTTACTTATCATTATAACATTCGACTAACCGATTGATACCTTCATCAAAATTTTCATTTATATTCCATCCTAGATTTTTAATTTTTTCATTGCTTATATAATATCGCTTATCGTTAAATGGACGATCAGTAATATATTCAATATGTTCCCCATAATTTTCAGTATTTTTAATCTTCTTAATTAATATTTCAGCAACATTTTTCACAGTATATTCTTCATTATCATCCGAACCAATATTATATATTTCACCAATAATACCCTTCTCCAATATAATATCAAACGCCTTTACTACATCATCTACATGAATAAATGCCCTCACATTTGAGCCATCTCCTTGTATGGTTACCTTACTATTTTCCTTTAGAAGTTTTATAAATTTTGGTATTATTTTTTCAGGATACTGATTAGGTCCATATACATTATTACCTCTTGTTATGATAATAGGAATATTAAATGAATAATAATAAGATTGTGCAATTAATTCTGCACTTGCTTTTGTTGCAGCATATGGATTAGTAGGACATAATATACTTTCTTCTGTTTTTTTATTTTCGTTTTTTTCTATCATGGACTCTCCATATACTTCATCTGTTGAAACATGTATAAACTTTATAATTTTCCCATATTTTCTTACAACTTCTAATAAATTGTGCGTTCCTACGATATTATCTTTTGTATACTGAAGTGCATCTTCGAAAGAATTTTGGACATGACTTTGTGCTGCAAAATGGATAATGTAGTCTATTTTGTAATCATTTACAATATGATATACTAAGTCATAGGAACACAGATTCCCCTTAATTAATTTATATCTTTCAGAATTTCTAACCTCTTCATTTATATTATTCTCCGATGCACAATAATACATGGCGTCTATGTTTATAATATTGTAATCATTATATTTATTAAAAATATAATTTATATAGTTAGACCCGATAAATCCACAGCCACCCGTAATTAATAAATTTTTCATTTATTGCTTATTATTTATTATTTTCAAATATAATAAATAACGTATTATTACTTATTATAATGTTAAATATCTGGTTTTATTTATTATATCATAGAAAAAAATTTATATGTTATACCATATGATGAGGAGTCTTCCCATAATCCCGATACTTTAAGAATTATATCTATGTTTTTTTTCTTGTCATAAGAGTCTGAAAATAATTTTAAAACCCCACTATCAACCTGAGATGATAAATTATGTGCAGGTATTTTATTTGAACCATATTTTTCTAAAATTGTTTGCTCTATATTTTTTATAGTTTTTATTGTCTCAATATTTTTTTCAATATTATAATAAATAATATTTTTATTATATTGTTTATCTACACTGTCTACATTTATTGGTAGTAAAATATTTATACCATTAAATATAATATTAGGTGTCGAATACAATATTCGTATGAACCGACTTTCGGTTATAATTGTATTTTGAATAGGTTCATTAAAAAATATATAATTTGAATTGAAATCTTGGGGTTTTGTATCAATAAGCTTCATTGTAATATTTTATGAATATTAATATTAATATTGATTATATCCTAATCTACAGTAATTATTATTATATATTTAAGTATTTCTTACGAATTGTATTGTATTTCAATAAAATACATTTAAAACAAAATACAATTTAAATCTAAAATGTAAATTTAAAATAGTATTAATAATATTACATAATAGCATACCACATAAATGATGAAATTTTTGGAAACACATTTTGATGACTATATTGTTTCTAATAAAAGGTGTTCGCTACATCCAAAAATGAATAAATTATATGAGTTGTTCCCTTCAAAAGTGGAAAATTTAAAAAATATTATTTTTTATGGACCAAAGGGTGTAGGTAAATATACACAAGCGTTATCATGTATAAAAAGATATAGTAATAGTGAATTAAAATATGAAAAACGTCTTACAGTAACTTCAAACAAAGATAATTTTATAATAAAAATGAGCGATATTCATTTTGAAGTTGATATGTCATTGTTGGGATGTAATTCTAAAATCTTATGGAATGATATTTACAATCAGATAAATGATGTTGTATCCACGCGTGTAAATACACATGGTATAATATTATGCAAATATTTTCATAAAATACATAGCGAATTATTGGATATATTTTATAGCTATATGCAATCGCAATCTTTGAATAAAATAAAAATAATTTTTATAATTATAACAGAAAATATTAGTTTCATACCTGATAATATAATTAATAAATCGCAAATAATAAGTATTCCTCGTCCAAAGTTTTCAAACTATAATAAATGTTTTGCAATAAAAAGTGCACCCAATGAACAGTTACAGGTTTCTAATATAAAAAATATTTCTAACATAAAAAATATACTCACAAATATAAGCGCATTAACAAATCCTCATGAATGTATTTGCGGAGCTATTATAGAAAATATAAAAAATCCCGATAAAATAGAGTTTTTGAAATTTCGAGATATTTTATATGATATTTTAATATATGAGTTAGATATAAATGAGTGTATATGGTATATTTTGACAACACTTATTCATGAAGATTTAATAAATGAAGCAAATATGTCGGAAATATTATTAAAGACAAATATATTTTTCCAATATTTTAATAATAATTATAGACCAATTTACCATTTAGAAAATTACATGTATAGTATAATAACTATAATTAATGGATATACAAAAAGCGCGTAATATTTTAAACCTAAAATATAATTATACACCAGAAGATTTGAAAAAAAATTATAGATTGTTAGCACTTAAGCATCATCCTGATAAAAATGAAAATAGTGACGAATCATGTGAATATTTCAAAGAAATTAATGCTGCATATATATATTTATTGAATTTCGATATATCTCACGACGCTCATGCTTCTCATGGTTTTAAAGGAGGAGATAATCAAGATGCCGAGGATGAAACCGGTGGACCCGATAGCTATATTTCTATATTTCGCGTTTTTATACAATCACTATTACAAAAAATGACATCTGTTTCGAAAGAAAATACATCTACAACTATAAATACATTGATGAAAATAATTGTAGAAGATTGTCATGAATTATCATTAAAAATGTTTGAGGATCTTGATAAAGATGCAGCATATAATATATTTGAAATAATAACAACATACCATAAAGCTTTTCATATAAGTGCAGAAAAATTGGCACTATTTGAGATGATTATGAGAAATAAAATGGCGCTCGATAATTTGGTAGTTATTTCTGTATCACTTGACGATTTATTTGAACCAAATAATATATATATATTAGAACACGATGAGAAGAAGTTTTATATCCCTCTTTGGCATACCGAATTATACTATAAATTAGGCGAAAAAGATAACACGTCTGTTGACCTAATCGTTCGCTGTATTCCGAAAACGCCTTCTCATATATATATCGATGCGAATAACGACATTTATGTTGATATACGTATGAAAATAGCGGATTTATTAGAGAAAAAGTGTATTGAAATCGATATAGGTAATAGAGTATTTATTGTAGATGCCGCTACATTATATATAAAAAATATACAAACACATATATTACGCGGTGCAGGAATACCTATTATAAATACAAAAAATATATATGATACATCGGAAAAGTCGTCGATAATTTTTAATATAGAATTGGTGTAATATTCGGAGGATTATTTGGTTTTTTACAGTTTTTATTTACTATATTATATATACCTGAATTACTCAATTTCTCTCGAATCTCATGCTTCTCTTACATCTCTTACATCTCTTACATCTCTTGTTTTATAAGTTCTATAAATTATAAAACAAACTTTCTTCTCCTGATCGTTAACACGCCTCCAACGTTTCCATATCATATTTATACTTGAGGGGCGCAACCAGCATTCATCACCTTATTCCATACTTCTACAAAATCATTTACGAATTTATTTGATGCATCATATGACGCATATACTTCGCAACTTGCACGCAGAACAGCATTTGAACCAAATATAAGATCGCATCGGGTTGCCTTCCATTTTGTGATACCAGTATTTCTATCAACTCCTTTAAACATGTTTCGGTTTTTACGTTTTTGTTTCCATATCGTATTTATATCAAGAATGTTTATGAAATAATCAGTAGTAAGAGCACCTGTGCGACTGGTTAGAACACCAGCGATAGAGTTGTCGAAATTTACACCTATGCATCTTAAACCACCAACGAGGACAGTCAATTGAGGAGCGGTAAGTGAAAGAAGTTGCGCCTTGTCAATTAGTAGTTTTTCAGAATCCGTGGATAAATTATCTCTATGATAATTACGGAATCCATCAGAAAGAGGTTCTAATACATTAAAGGAATTTATATCTGTCTGTTCTTGCGATGCATCCATACGTCCAGGTGTAAAGGGGACGGTAATACTATTTCCAGCTGCCTGAGCTGCTTGTTCAATACCAACATTACCTCCCAATACAATGAGGTCCGCGATTGATATTTTTTTGCCATTAGTTTGTGCATTGTTGAAATTGGATTGAATAGTTTCAAGTATTAAAAGAACTTTTGATAGTTGTTCTGGTTGGTTAACTGCCCAAAATTTTTGCGGTAAAAGCCTGATGCGTGCGCCATTAGAACCACCGCGTTTATCTGAATTACGATAAGTTGAAGCAGAAGACCAAGCAGTATAAACAAGTTCAGATACTGTTAGTCCCGAATTACTTATTTGTGTTTTTAGATTGTTAATATCTGTAACCGTGACGAGAGGATGATTAACAACGGGGGTAGGATCTTGCCAGATAAAATCCTCGGTGGGAATATAAGGACCAAGATAGCGCCATCGAGGACCCATATCACGGTGTGTCAGCTTAAACCACGCTTTAGCAAAAGCGGTAGCAAAATGGGCAGGATTATTCAAAAAATTTCTAGATATTATTACATAACTAGGATCGAATCGCAATGAGAGATCGGTAGTCAACATTCTTGGGAAATGTTTTTTTAATGGATCAAATGCATCAGGAATGTCAGGAATATCTGTATCAGTATGTACCGCTTCCCATTGATGAGCTCCTGCCGGACTTTTAATAAGTTCCCACTCATTTTCGAAAAGGCTTTCAAAATAATAATTGCTCCACACGGTAGGAGTATCAGTCCAAGTAACTTCAAGACCACTAGTTATAGTATCAGCCCCTTTTCCTGTTCCAAAATGATTTTTCCACCCTAATCCCATTTCATGAATATGAGCCGCTTCAGGTTCAGGACCGACATTCTTAGAGCTAGCTGCTCCATGACATTTCCCAAATGTGTGTCCACCAGCAATTAGTGCAACAGTTTCTTCATCGTTCATTCCCATACGTCCGAATGTTTCTCTAATATCATGAGCAGCAGCAATTGGATCAGGGTTTCCGTTGGGCCCCTGGGGATTCACATAAATCAACCCCATATGTGTTGCTCCGAGTGGTTTTTCAAGTTGACCGTCACATGAATAACGCTTATCATTATCAAGCATCTTTGTCTCGCTGCCCCAATAAGTATAATTATCAGGTTCCCATGCATCAATTCTTCCACCTCCGAAACCAATAGTTGCAAAGCCCATTGTTTCAAGGGCAACATTTCCGGTAAGAATCATAAGATCTGCCCAGGAAATTTTACGACCATATTTTTGTTTGATTGGCCAAAGAAGACGACGAGCTTTGTCGAGGTTGCCGTTATCGGGCCAGCTGTTAAGAGGAGCAAATCTTATATTACCACTTCCGCTACCACCACGTCCATCACCAATGCGATATGTTCCGGCACTATGCCAAGCCATGCGTATAAAAAATGGACCGTAGTTTCCAAAATCAGCAGGCCACCAGCTCTGTGAATCAGTCATAAGTAACGCTAAATCACTTTTTACAGCCGCCAAATTAAGACTATTGAATTCGTTGATATAGTTAAAATTATTATCCATAGGACTATTCATAGGATTGTTTATATAAAGTGATCTAAGATCAAGTTGATTTGGCCACCGTTGTTGATTGGTGAGGGGGGTATCGTGATCGTGACCGTGACCATGACCATGACCATGACCGTGAGACTGAACCGGACATGAAGATTTAAAAGGACAGGATGAAGCAGATTTTGATACATTTTTATCTTTTAATACTGACTGTGTTTCTAAATTGAGCGAGGTGTCTAAATCTTGTTGTTTCATATTATTTCTTATAATATAATACAATAAATTTTATTTAAGTAAATAAATTATTAATATTATATAAAATATAAAATATATAACATCGATGTATAAAAATTTCAAGTCTCTGAGCCGTTTTTCAAAAATGGACATTTATAAATGTCCTTTTTCTAAAAACCAGATCTAGATTTGAAAAAAACGATGAAAACGTCACTCAGAGCATAATGCTCTAAATTTCATTTTTAAGTTGAAAAGTTTGTTACGATAACTTTTTTAACATTTTATAAATATTATATGAAAAAGGTTTAGGCATTTTTTTTGTAGTCTATATATATAAAAAACCATGGAAACGACTACCAAAAAACATGCCGAAAAATGCTATGTTTTTATATGTAATTCGTGTGACTTTAAATGCTGTAAGGAATCTAATTATAAAAAACATATTGAGACCATCAAGCATAAACGACTAACCGAGACTACAACAAAAATGCCATTAACTGAACCTAAAAATTTTATATGCATTTGTGGTAAGAAATATAATCATCATACAAGTCTTGCAAAGCATAAGCGATCGTGTTCTATTGTCAATACACCCGAGCCATCTCCTGTATCAATAAAACATGATAATAAAAAGGTAGTAGACGATGATAAAAAAGAAACAGATACACTTATAGGAAATAATATATGTTCTGACAATGATATAACTATAACAAAAAATATGTTTATGGAATTAATAAATGATAATAAAGAAATGATGAAAATAATAAAAGGACAACAGGAGCAAATAAATAGTATAATACCGAAAATCGGTAATATAACAAATAATAATACGACTAACAATAATACGATGCATAATAATTTCAATCTGAATGTATTTTTAAATGAGCAGTGCAAGGATGCTTTGAATATATCAGATTTTATAGATTCGTTAAAAATAACATTAGAAGATTTACTATTTTCAAAAACCAATGGTATATCGCGTGGTATAACCGATATTTTAATAAAAGGACTCAAAGAGTTGGATATTTATAAACGCCCTATTCATTGCACGGATATAAAACGCGACATCATGTATATAAAAGATGAAGACAAATGGCAAAAAGACGAGAATCACGATATGATGAAAAACACAATTGTAAAAATAGCTGACAAAGAGCGCACGGCATTACAAGAATGGGCAATAGATAATCCTGATTGGATAGAAACAGAAAGGAAACAAATAGAGTATTTAACAATGATGCGATCAATATGTGAACCGATTGAGAACTATAACAACTATGAACGAAAAATAATAAAAAATATAGGTAAAGAAGTGTTAATAGATAAAAAATAAATTAATATTGTAATACATATATATACATATTAGGTTCGTTACATTATGAAAAAAACATATAAAAAAAATAAAAGGTGTAAAAAATATAAAGCAAAAAGAGCAAATCTAACTAAAAAAAATAAAAATAAAATTATACATAGAAATAAGCGTAGAATATTCACTGGTGGAAAATTAATAGGACAGGGGAATTACGGATGTGTTTATCGCCCCGATCTTACAAGCACTAATAAAAACAGTAGCAGTAATGAAATTGTTTCAAAAGTAGTTCTTAAAAATAATGCATTTAGTGAATATAGGCATGAGTATAAGATTCTTAAAAAAATGAAAGAAATAGATCCAAAAGGATTATTTCACAGTTTGCTTATAGATGCATTTGAGTTAAAAAATGAGCAAATACCTTCCGATTTTTCGCAATGTTCTTTAACAAAACCGAGATATACGACTGATGAATTTTTTGTTTTTAATATTGCTTTTTGTGGTGTTCATAATTTATCATATTATTTAAAAAATGCGTTTGGAGTTCATAAAGACGAAAAAACAATACCTGAACCTAGTATTTTGTTTAGTCTTCTTACAAATGTTATTGTTGGTATAAAAAAAATGATTGGTAGCAATATTGTTCATAAAACATTGAATACCGATTCGATATATTTAAAAGAGCCTATTTCTTTAGATAATCCCCATTGTGCAAAAATTATAGACTACGGGGATGGCGAGTCGCGCAAATATAAAGGGTATAGTGATAAAAACCAAGATTATATAACTTTATTTAGAAGTATAATAAGTATGCTATCGAAAATATTAAAACAATCTCATAATACATCATATAGTAAAATCATTAATGATTTAATTAGCGGATTTACAGAACTTTTGAATATGGTTGAAAAAGATAATGTATCACATGACGAAACTATTAAAAATTATATTTTATTATTGCAAAATGCATTTGGACAAAAATATTCCGAATATGCATCAAGTAAATATAAATAATAAATAATAAACAGTAAACGGTAAACGGTAAAAAAATATTGTATACCTGTTTACAATGCGTTAGTTTTAGGTTTTTAATTTATAGACATCTAAATTATTTACCTGCACATATTACATAATCAATTGATTACGCTTACTGTGTTTTGTCGTTGACGTCGTCCTAGTGTTTCACGTGCTTAACCTGTTTTTACTTCTTGACAATCTTCTTTACGACTTTCTTGACACCTGCTCCAGCACTTGAATCATCGGCAGCTGAAGGAGCAGGCGCAGGTGCAGGTGCGGGAGCTGGAGCGGGTGCGGGAGCAGATACTGTAGGTGTGCTGTCGTCTTCCTCCTCCTCCTCATCAGAATCTTCGACGTGTGTTGCAGATGGAACATCATCATCGCTGACAGTATCGATTTCCTGCGTCTCTACAATCTTCTTGTCATCGCACGACAGCTGAATTTGACACTTGCCACGAAGAGTTGTCTTGGGCTTGACAATAGCTTGGAAGAGCTTCCAGGTAACACCGAACTTACCACCGGCGAACCAGACACCACCGCATTGCAGAACGACGGCAAGGTGAGAACCCTTTGCAATCAGATCGAGAGGAGTCAAATGCTCATTGGATGAATCGGGGAAGATCTTGCGAGACTGAGGATCGAAAAGCTCGACATTCCATACACCCTCCCAGATGGGAAGCTTGACATTGAGGGTAGGGTTCTTATTGTGATCAGGCTCACCATTTTCACCCTTTGCGAACTTGAGGATAGGAGTCCAGAACATGTCGACGTGATCCTTCGTCATTGTTGACTTTCCGAACCATTCCTTTTGGTTTGCTAGAGCATCGGCTTTGATTTTCTCCTCAAACTTGGCGATATTTGCACGGAACTTGGTGATGGCTGGTGTATTGTATTCCTCGCTGGGAAATTGGAGCGACATGCTGTATGTTTTTTCGCCAGTTTTCTTATCGGCGAACTCAGAGACACCCCACGTCATCATGAGAGGGGTTGACACATATGTTGCCCCATTGGTTGTAGCATTGAGAATTCCTACACTCTTGCCACCCGAAGAGTTGACTTTGGGCTTAGAGTATTTGGTATCCTTGTCGGGATTGAAAGTCTCACCGGAAAGGATCTCCTTTACAGTAGAGGGCTTGGTTGAATATGTAGACTTGGCGGATTGAGCGGACATTGTATTGGCTTGGTGGTTGGTTTTGCGATTGGCTTTGCGATTTGTTCGTGCAGTATGTTATTATCTTTTATAGTGAGTTCAATTTTCTGTTTTGTTAAAATCATCAAAAAAATATAATAAATATGAAATACGAAACTAGATGTAAAATTATAAAATAAAATATAAAAACGTGATTGTAGAAAATGGTAATAACAATATAAAATATTTTGTTTATACGTAATCACAACATTAACACTAACCTTAACACTAACCCTAACAATAAATATACAAAATTATATTTATTGTTATCTAAAATGACTATTATTTTGGGTGGTATATTGTATCTATTGTAATGTATTGTATTATAAGATATTAAAAAAATATTGTTAATATATAGGAATAACATACAATCATATAATGTCGTCACCACCGAGTGTAATACATGAAAACACCATATATGGTGTTGCAAATGCAAATGCCAATAATGTTATAAATGCTAATAATGTTATAAATGAAATAGTAAACGTAATTCATATCGATGATCTGATAGAAGAGTTAATCAACCAACCAACTAGTAAGAATGGTAAGCGTAAGAAGAATGAGAAGCATGAGAATCTAATAAATTCAAAATCGAAAAAAGAAAATGAACTATCAAATGACAAAAGAAGTGACAACAATACTAGCAACAATATTAGCAAAAAAATTAGCAAAAAAAATACGATAGTAAAAAAACGCGAAGAATTGTCTATGAAAAATTATAATAATTTACTCACGGTCAAGTATAAAATAGACGAATTAAAAAAATTATGTTTACAATATAAGATAACTAGAGGGGGTAATAAAGAGGAATTAACAAACCGGTTATATGAGTATTGTAAAAATTCCATGCAACCAATCAAAATCCAAAAAGTGTTCAGAGGTTATTTGCAAAGGAAGTTGAATAAATTGAGAGGACCTGCATTTAAGAATAGAAAAATATGCACAAATGATACAGACTTTTATACAATGGATGAAATGGATGAGATTTCATCAAATCAATTTTATAGTTACAAGGACGAAGATGATTTTATATATGGATTTAATATTATTTCTCTATACAATTTAATTGTAAAAGAGGGTAGTGGTGTAAAAAATCCTTATAATAGGAATGAAATTACTAATAAAGTAAAAGAAAATGTCACAAGTGTGATACGGTTATCTAGAATATTAAAACAACCCATCGAAATCGAAATAAAGAATGAAATAATCGATCCTAAAAAACGAATGGAATTAAAAATCCTAGATTTATTTCAGACGATTAATTCATATGGAAACTATGCAAATTCTGAATGGTTTAGTGAACTGACTGGACAATCGCATATCCGTTTTGCTAGAGAGTTGGTTGATATTTGGAATTATAGAGCACAATTATCTCATGAAAAGAAAAATGAAATATGTCCTCCACACGGGACGCCATTCCTAGGAACACCATATTTTACAAATATCGCAACACCTATTCATTTGAATAATCTTTCAATCGAAACACTGATAAAATATAATGTGCAAATAATTGAAAATCTCGTAAAATCGGCAATAGATATAGATAACAAAATGCTTGGCTCGTTTTATGTATTGTCTGCACTCACGTTAGTAAGTCAACAAGCAAGAGATGCGATGCCATGGTTATATGAATCGGTTGTATATATTCCTTAATATTATGAATATAATAATAAACGCAAGTTTATTATTATTTTAGACGATAATAGAGACCATATTTTAAGACATATAACAAATATAATATATAATGTCTAAAAATACTTAAATAGAGCTCGCATAGTAATGTATACCAACAACAAGATGGCAAAGAAAACTTCCTCCTCCGCTTCGGCACCCACCACTACCGCAGTTTCCCCTGCTCCTGCGTCGACTCCTGTCTCCGCTCCTACTCCTACTCCTGTCTCCAAGCCTGCTAAGGCTTCCAAGTCCGCTCCTGCCAAGACCGATGCTACCCCTGTAGTATCTACTCCTACTCCTACTTCTGCACCCGTTGTAACTGATGCTTCTTCTGATGCAGTTGTTGCCGAGGTTTCATCTCTTTCTACATTGTTTGGAGAGTTCGGTTCTAAACTCCAGGCACTGAGTTCCGGAATTTCATCTCTCCGCAGTGATTTCCGCACTCTAGAGCGTCATGCTGCTCGTGAGATGCGTGCTGCTCAAAAGGCGTGCAAGCGTAAGCGCAAGTCTGGCAACCGTGCTCCTTCTGGCTTCGTAAAGCCCACTCTTATTTCAAAGGAGTTGGCTGACTTTCTCGGAAAGCCTGTTGGCACTGAGTGGGCTCGCACTGAGGTAACTCGTGAGATTAACGCCTACATCAGGACTCACAGTCTTCAGGATAAGGAGAATGGTCGCAAGATTAACCCCGATACCAAGTTGCGTTCTCTTCTTCAGCTGAAGAAAGGCGAGGAGCTTACCTACTTCAATCTTCAGAAGTATATGTCTCCCCACTTTGCCAAGGCTACTCCCGCTACTCCCGCCGTTGCAGTCGCATCTTCTTAAATAATTTTGAGTTTACTAAACAAAACCACTAAAAATTACTAAACAAAAACAACTAAAAAAATGACATAAAACACTATGTCATTTTTTACAAAAATTAAAATATATATAATAAAAATAATATTTACAACCAGTTGCCTGATACAACATCCCCATAAGTTTTGACACCGTGGTAAATAGTTTCACCGGCTTCGATAACACCTCCGACATAATTGTGGTGTTGGAAATCATGAATAGCTGAACCAGCATTCAAAATAGTGGAACTAGCATCGCCTACAGCACCGCCAAGGTGGCTAGTGACTTCAAGACCTTCGTGGACAACATGACCGACTTCGTGAACGATATGACCGAGTTTCATTTTATATAGTATAGATATATTTTATTTTTATATCTATTTATTGTTAAATATATATATCTATTTATTGTTAAATAGTTATATATATTTACATAATTTATTATCTATTCATAAATATAAAGTTTTCTTTTTCCATTACTTCTATTAATCGATTATAATCAATTGGGCCATTTATTATTTTTACATTATCATACAACTGTAAATTATCATAATGTGTAATATCAAATAAATCGATGATTTTGGAAGCATCTTGTATATATGTCACCAAATCATTATTTTCCTTTAGTAACCAGTTGTAAAATCCTCGTTTATCATCCTCAGCACCAGCCCCAGCCCCAGCCTGATCCTGATCCTGATCCTGAGCCTCAACATCACATACTACATTTTCATTTATATTTTCACAATATTCTTTATATTTCTTGAACATCTTATATGAGTTAAATATTGTCATATTTTTATAATTTTGTGTTTTATTGTGTGGTAAATAATCGCATCCAAACATAATACATAATTGCCTAAACTCGTATATATCCATATCTAATGTTTTTAGAATTCCCTGAAACTCATATAAAATTGCGGTTGAACATGTCAAACTTACATAACGAAGAACACGGTTGCAACCATATACAAACATATCTGTGTCTTCGCTAAGACACGCGTATACTATATTTTTCGAAACAAGTTTTGCACAAAGCATATCTGCTTCTCCCGGCGATTCATAATACGTCATTCCATAAGCCTGTAACAATGTTTTTGCATTTTGAATATGTTCGGATTTTAGAATCACGAATTTCTTCTTCAATCGTTCCATCATGTTGCAAATTTCTACACTATTTGTTGGGATAGTAATTGACGTCTCTTCATCAAATTCTACAACTGTCTTGCCTATATTATTTACACACGTTGATACAGTATCCGATTCTTTACCTGAGTCGACATCCGGCGTGATGTCATCTAAAATTTGCTTCAAACGATAATATTCTTCGCGTGCATTCTTTTTATTCTTTTTACGAAATGCGATCGTATCATTTTTTTCTGCAGGCGGTTTGCCGTCAAATATGAAAATCGGCGTTATATTGTGTTCTCTAAAAATGGAAATCATTAAATATAAATTTTCTAATAACGCACCTTCGCTAAGAAATTTATAAAGATAAATACTAATATCGACTACAATTTTCTTTCCTGATAAAGAGGACAAATGGATACATGATATAGAATCTTTGCATTTTTCTTGAAGAAACTTGTTCAACATGCGAATTCCCATTGTTCTTACCTTTTGGTCCTATATGTGAATGTGAATGTGAATATGAATACTATTTTGTTTTTGTATATTATGTATTATACATTTTATACATCAATTTTTTAGAAAAAGAAATTGATATAATTATATCTACCTACAAACAATACTACAATGTATACAAACTATACAAACTATACAAAATATAAATTTGGATTATCAAACCTATATAACCCGTGTCGTCCATTCATGGCACTTACAAGAAACCAACTGCGTCAATTGCAACAATCGCAGCCGCGTCTAAATACAAATACAAGTAATACAAATAATAAATATATACATAATATCGATTTTATAAATGCATCAATCGAGTGGAGAAAAAATAAAATCAAAAGAGAAAACTGCACATTTGAATATATCACCCCCCACCAATAACTGTCATTCTCATCGTATTTAATAATATATTATCACTAGATACATGATTTGCCAATTTATGCTCTAATCCAATAATAGATTTTAATAAATCATTGTTTTTATAATTTTCACCAATAAAATGAATAAAACTATCAATACTACTCTGTTCCTTTTTAAAATTTATTAAATTTGTATTGTTATCGATACACCATAGTATGAAATTATTAAAATTAGATATTAAAATTGCCACAATAATATAGTAAGCAAAAACATTTGTCTCTTCTTTATAGAATTTTTTCACAATAATATTGTTTGCGACATTGCATGTTGATATAATATTATAATCAAGTCCCATAAAATTCAAAATTTTAACACATTGAAATAATGAAAAAACCGATTCGTGTTGCATAAAATGATAAAACATATTTAAAAATATATTTTTCTTATCTTTATTATCGTGACTAACTGTAACTATACTTGATTGTTTTTTTAACGAAAATGAGTGCTGTCTATGTAAATTATTTATAATTTTTTTCCTAGTAGTTAAAGGTTTAAATACAGCTAAACTATGCCTATGAATATCGAAATAACATTCAAAAAAAACATTCATAATTCTAGCCCATATTTCGCAATATGATTCAAATATTTTAATATTCGTTTGTATCGAAAAAATAGTTTTAAGTTTTCTGTTCGCCGATGATATATCTAATGTAGAAAAATCCATACCATAGTTGTGCATAGTTTCATGCATAAATACTTTAAACCATTCTTCTTTCCTATATACTATAATCTGCCCATTGGTTTGACATACATCAGAAACACCACCATTTACATGAAATGGTTTAAATACATTCTCATTATCCCCATGGTCATGGTCATGATCATGATCGTGGTCATGATTGTCTTCATCAGATACATCATCTCCGCCTATATAATCGAAGTTTCCAAGACTATCATTATTTTCCGTTTTGGGCAGTTTTCTTTTAAATGGTGTTAAATAAATAAAACACTCTAAGTTTTTACCGCATTTTGCATCTGCATATTTTGATAAGATACTTAACCATACATATATTTTTAATACACAATTTTTAAAATAAGATGCACTTTTTTTTTTTATATTATTTATTTCATAATTGCTATTCTCAAATATTATAAAATTTATTTTAACTGTTCTCCCGTTACCTAAATCGCAGTTATATTCTAATACTATTTTTGATTTTTCTTTAATAAATTTTACGATTTTAGAAGGTATATATGAACTTTTCAATATCGATTGATTTATTGCTCTATTGTTTTTCTCTATATTTATTAATTTATGTTTGAAACACGGGAATGACAATTTATTTTTAAAATTATTATATTCTATATCTATTTCGGTATACAAATTTAATAATTGTTCATTTATTTCAGGTTGTCTTGGATTTTTAGAATTATTTGACAACTGTGTTTTATTCATTTTTTTAACTTTATTATATGTTGCATCATTTTGTTGCATCATTTTTAAAAAGTTATATTCTTCGTTATTTGAAGAAGGAATGGGGTTGGGATTTGAGATAGGGATGGGAATCGCATATTCCATGTGTATTTACGATATAGTAGTATATGTATTACTAATATAATACTATATTTTTTTCCCTATATTTAGTATTACTCCTCAATAGTTTCAAATACATTTATGCCACCTTTTTTTGTCCTTAATTTGGAGCGAACACGCATTAAATGAATTGAAACCGTGGGCGGTTTTGAGAAAACATAATTTATTAATTTTGCATTATTTGTCATAAGAAGGATTTTAGCAAGTTCATCATTATTATTAAATTTCGCCATAGTTCCGTCTTCTAAAACACGTGTATTTCGTCCATTAAAAAACTCAGAATCAATATCTACATCATCAGGACGAAGACTAACTTTCTTACCATCTATTGTTGTATTTGGTATTTTCTTACCGGCAACTTTAGCTAAATCCACATCCTGTGATATACGCGATAGTATAGAAGTTTCATCGTAATATTTACTCTTTTTGTTTGCATCCATTGTAAATAACAAATAAAATTCAGGAGCCCGTTTTAAAAATTTATTTGCCTGGTAATAATGCTCCACCGAAAGCCATCTATGTCCGTCCAGCGTAAAAGGCTCACACCATTCATTTGATAATTTTTTGCGCCAGTTATTCTTACCTTTACCACTAGCAATGAGTTGAAGAAATGCTTTTTTATCTTTATTTGAAACATAATCACCTTGGGCACGTCCAGGAAGTTCATCCGCCGAACCTATATGGTATATCAAAACAATAGATGGGTTAAAATGCGGATTTGCAGTAAGAACATGATTCGCATCCGCTCCTCCACCTCCTTGTGCTGATTTTCCTATATCTTCTAATCCTAATTCCTGTTGATAAAATAAAATAAATTGTGGGATTTTCTGATATGCACCTGAAAATGATTCAAGGTTTCCTCTAGATGACTCAATACATCTATTTGCAATTTGTAGTTTAACACAAAAAGGAATTTCAGGGAATGTAAAAATTGCAGTATCGCGATATGTCGCCAACTCATAGTGCGAACCTGTATGCGAAAGAATAATATAATAATCTGGATTAATAACTGTCACTTCTTCGAATTTCGATTTATCTCTCGCTTCTCTTACGTCTCTTTCACTCTGAGCCCCCATAGCCCCTACACCCCCCATTCCCTTTTTGCCTTGCATCAGCATCATCTCTATTTCACTTTTTCGTTTTTCATCTACATCGCTACCGCATATAATAACATTGGATTCTGTATATGGTTTTTTATTTTGTTCAATATAGTCACGATATGATAATACAATAAATTTAATATTTAAAATAAGTTCTAAACTAGATAGTGCCCATTCGTCGCCCCAATATTCACTTGTCATTTCACCTTTTCTTATAATATCTTTTAATGCTTCCAAACTCCTTACTCCCCTCATAAAATATACCAATTTCAGGTATTCTTTATACATTTCAGTCTCGCGAAGTATTTCATGATATCTAGCTACATTTTCATCCGATTGAAGCTTTAAAGTAAGTTTATCATTTGGCGATAAATTGGGAGCTGCTGCACGTTGTGCTAGGTCTTTATTAGATTCTGATAATAGTTTATTTTCATCACGCAATTCTTTTAACGTAGATGAAAACATCTCATATCGTTCCCTATAATCCGTAAATTGACTTTCAGTTAATACTTCGGCTAACATTCGTCTCAACTTAATAACACTTATATCACTATCTGGTTCAATCGATAAAAATGCCTGACAAACTGCCATAAATAAACAATCACCGCCACCTTGGTTTCTAATTACCTTGAAATTATTATTATGATAGTATGATTGAAGCCATGCTTCATCTTTAATATGACGATATGCCTTATTTTCGGCAAGAGATTGTTCTATATTTTGAACCGGAATATTTTTTCTTTTTAACGGCACATCTGATAAACGCACCGGTTCAAGAGATGCACGGATCGCTGCTTGTAATGCGGTATCCTCACCCTCTTCACCTTCTTCTTCTTCCGCCACACCTTTATTTGCAAGAGACTCAAGAGGTTCGAGAGATTCGAGAGATTTAAGAGAAATAGGTTTTTTACTAAGAGGTTTCTTCATAAGTCCAACATCTGTAACTACATCTGCACCTGATGGAATATATACAGCTTGCTGAATTAAAGATTTTTTAACAAATGAATATAATAAAGGAGCAGAAGCCTTTTCTAGATTTATATCACCCTCATCATCCATCAATACTGGAATATCGGTTTGAAATAATTCATATACCCCTATTTGAGATATTACCTTGTCATTCTTAATAAGATAGATGGGATAGTATACAATATTTTGTGCCACAAATGTATTTTTAATTTGTCCTATACTTATAATTGTATTAATACCTAAAACAGATGCTTCGTATAGTGGAGCATTATAATTTTCATGTTTTGTATCTGAAGAGTCTAATGCTTTTATTTCTGGATAATTAATACTCGGAACAAGCTTAGAACGCACCATTATATTAACTATACATATTAATTTTATATATTTAATTATTTATAGGTATAAATATTTAATTATTTATAGGTATAAATATATAATATATCTACTGTAATTTATATAAAAAAACAAATACATATAAAACATCTAATACATCTAATACATGATTACGTGTGTTATTATGGGAGGGCTAGGGAATCAATTATTTCAGATTTATACGACGATTGCATTATCTATTGAGACAAAAACCGTGTTCAAATTCCCAATGAATAAGTTAGTATCTGATTCACGAAATAATACATATTGGGATAAATTTCTGAAAGCTTTGAATAAACATGTAACAATCATAGATATTAAAAATGTTAAATTACCTCTTTATAAAGAAAAGGATTTTAAATATAATAAAATACAAATTTCGCCTGATATTATTAAAAAAACCGGCGGTGTTATGTTATATGGTTACTATCAAAGTCATAAATATTTCGACAATTATTATAGCACCATTTCACAATATATAAATTTGAATGAATCCATACAGACGGTAAGAAATACATTTTATAAAAAATATGAGAATAAAAACGTAATATCAATGCATTTTAGAATAGGTGACTATAAATTTTTACAAAATTGTCATCCTATTCTTGGTGTAGAATATTATATAAATAGCATAAATAGTATAAAATCTATTTTAAATAGTTTGCACACGGATAATACAAAATGGACAATTTTATATTTTTGTGAAGATGCGGATATCATAGAAGTAGAAACCAAAATAAATAAAATAAAAACAAAATGCATGGAATCAGAAGCACCCTTGGATCTGGAATTTGAAAGAGCGAATTCCAATCCCGAATCTGAAATAGAAGACTGGCAAGAATTATTATTAATGAGTTGTTGTCAGCATAACATAATTGCAAATAGTAGTTTTAGTTGGTGGGCAGCATATTTTAATACCAATCCTAATAAAATAGTATGTTATCCTGAAAAATGGTTTGGACCACAATTATCGCAGCACAATACAAAGGATTTATTTCCTCCATCGTGGAATAAAATATCGTTAACAATGCGACAATAATGCAACAATAATGCGACAATAATGCAACAATAATACGACAATAATAAAAATAAATCATTTTTTCAACATCATTGACATGGAAGGAATAGTAGACAAAGATGGTATTGCAGAAAGTAAAGATGCATTATTTTTTTGTGTTTGCTGTATATGGTGCTGTTGATGCATTAAATGTGGCTTATCTAAATCTTTCATTATATTTTCATAATTTGTTTTTCTTTCTTCAATGTCACTATAATCTTCTCTTTGAACTGCAACAACTGGTGCAAGCATATACCATGTATGTTGTTTTTGCAATTTAATCCAAAATTTATCAATCGCATAGACGATATGTTGATCAGGTGTCTTCATCAAATGTTCAACGCCCATTTTTATATTACTAATCAAAATATCGTAATAAGATTGTTTCACAATATATCCCGTTGTAGTTTGACAATGAGAAACTTGGATACATGTATCGTCTATTTTTTGGTAAGGAGGGACATTATTTCCCGCGAGTAGCAATACATTCCAATTATTTTTAATAGAATTATCGCTGTTTCCGTGTATACTAAAAAATTTATTTATATGAGATATAAATGCCTGATAATTTAAAATTTTTAAGTCGTCTTCACAAATCATAACATTAGGCCAATTATTTTGTTTTGCAATTTGTAGACACTTTAAATGACTCATGCTACACCCAATTCTTCCATTTTTTAATTTAATAGCATTGAATCTAATCGGGCTTATACCAATCCCTGTTAACTGTTCTTCAATGTGTTCTTTTCTATCGCGTCTAGATTCCAAGTTAATATACAAACAATGTTTTATATCACTAATAGAATGTATGAATGTTGAACTTGAACTCATTGTTTTATAATATAAAAAATAATTATTTTTATATTATTATAACATGCACATTTTATATTATTAGTAATTAGTAATTAATAATTAAAATTAAGATACAAATAAATTATCAAGAAAATAAAATAAAAGATGAAAAATATCTATCCTGTTTAAGTTCATCTATTTTTTCTAACATTTTTCTAAATTTTAATACAATCTGGTGATTTGATTCATCTGTTTCAAATGAAATAATTTCTTTTATTAATTCTGGTTTAAGAAGTTTCTTTGTTTTGGGTATTTTTGGTATTTTGGGTGTTTTTGTTCCCGCTACCGCTACTATTCCCAATCCATTTTTATTATTTTTAATAATATTATAATAATTTGCAATATGGGTCAACATTTTCATATTATAATTCATCGAATAATCTATTTCCAACATATAAGAATTTTCTATTTTATATTTATTTTTTATTTCATACATTGTAATCCTATACGCATTTTCGGTTTCGTTGTCGTTATCATTACTACCATCAGATGATGATGATGTAAAATGTGTTTTTGAATCTTCGATACCATCATATATATTCGGAGTAGTGCATTCTATTTCATTTTTTTCAGTAATTATACAATCGTGTGCATGCAACAACTCATCATAACTACTATCTGCTCTTTTTAATTCTTTTTGTGGCTTGTTAGTTGATTCATAATCACATGAGTCATCGGATTCTGTATCGTATAATTCAGGATTTCGAGACTTATTATTATTTTTAACTTCTAACCAAATATTATTAATTCTTTGCCATTCTTTTTTATTTTTTTCTTTTACTGTATTATCAACTAACATTTCAAACATAATAATAGTATAATATCTTTACTATTATTATGTTTATATAAATATTTATATTTTTTAATTTATTATTACATTTTTAACATTGTTAACATTATTAACATTATTAACATCTATAAGCCTAAACTAATCCTAAACTAATTAGAAGAAACTTCTTCAAATATATCCATATGTTTAAAAATAGTCTTGTTTGTTATACTTGGATATTCCTTCATTTTTGGTTTCAAAATTGTAACAAATTCAATATTTTTAACAATACCATCCCACGCTTCTTTTGTGGTTTCGTCGTTTGTTAAAAAAACTTTTGACTTAGTTATAATAATAAACAAATTCTCCGTTAATTCTTCTACTTCATTTGATTTATCCGTTTTGCGCATATAACTCATTATAAGTGTTTGCAACTGTTTCATAATCTCGATAATTTCGGTTTTTTCAATAATATTATTTATCATCAAATTAACTACAAATAAGCTCATAGCTCTGCGTTTATCATTTGTTTTTGTATACTCACAAAATTTATCGTAATTTTTCTTATGGTCTACAAATTCGATAGACTCAAACAAATTAATAAACTCTTTAAAATTGTCTTCAAATATTTTCTTAAATATATCATAATCGCTCATCAAAGATTTGAATAATCTTGCATATAAAGCGGAATAAAAACTATTAGAACTAGCAATATTAAAAATCGCGTGTCCAACCTTCATCATATTTTCCTGAGATGTATCATGATTAACTAACTGAGAAATTTCCGCCTTAATATCCTTCACCATTGCTTCCTCATTTGTATCCGTAATTTTATTTAAATAACCTCTAATATTTTCCATATTCTTTTCAATTCCCTCACTTACATGTTTTTGAGTTGTTTGAAAAGCACGTATCACGTCCCAATCTTCATCCGTAATCTCAGACGATTTTGATTTTGTTTTTTTAAAACCACCACCAGCAGCACCACCAATCATACTTCCCATCCCCATAGAACTTCTCCCCTCTTTTTTTAAAAAAATAGGAGTTTTTATATAAGTTGGAGCACCAACCTGTTCAGATAATTTTGATATTATATCTAAAGTTTCTTGTGATAAAATACACGTAAACCCTGCATTTGTTATATCTTCGTAATCAGAAATAGTATATTGTTTTGTAATTTTCACTGGAAAAGTAGTAGTCATAAAATCCTAATATTATATATTAACAATTGTTTATATCTATTTTAATATAATTAATCTTTTTATATATAACATATAAATAATATGCAATATACAAATAATATACAAATAATATAAAAATAATATAAAAATAATATAAAAATAATATAAAAATAATATACAAATAATATCAAAATTAACATTATGTCGAACTCATTGTGCGTTGTTGCAATTTTTAAAAATGAATCTCATATAATTAAAGAATGGATAGAGCATTATTTACATCAAGGGGTAGATAAATTTTTTATGATAGATAATGGTAGCACTGACAACTACTATAATATTTTAGAACCATATATAAAAAATAACAAGGTAGAATTAGTAATAGATCCAACTAAATTTTCACAAACGAATATTTACAATAAATATTATTTAAACAAATGTAAACTTTATGAATGGGTAATCGTGTGCGATTTAGATGAGTTCATATATGGTAGAAAATATTGTAATTCTATTAAAGATTTTTTATCAAAAGTTCATAATAGTTTTTCTCAAGTTTTTATTCCATGGAAAATGTTTGGTTCAAATTATTTTGATACAATGGATAAAGAACAACCTGGTAGTGTAATTTCATCTTTTACAAAAAGAATAAATAATGATAGCGGTAAATATAATAATTTTAGATCATTTATAATCGAAGGAAGAGTAAAATATATTTATAGTAAATGTATTGTTAGAACCAAATTTTTATTAAAACTTGATATTCATAGTAGCAAGACATCAAATAAAAATTATTTAACATCCTATATACAAAAAAATAACCATATTCATAAAAATGAAAGTTTTGTTAGAATAGACGAAGAAATACTTGAAAATTCTGCATTACATCTTAATCATTATGCTATTCAATCATTAAAATGGTTTATGGATGTAAAAGCTACACGCGGTGATGCATGTAATATGTCAACCAATAATATTAGAGATAAAACATATTTTGACTCTTATAATTTTAACGATATCGATGATTTAGAGCTTTGTAATTTACTAAATAATAAATAATAAATAAATACTTAAATGTATTAAAATATATAATATAGAATGTCAGGAAAATACCCCCCCCAAAATCGTAATAATAGATATAATAATGGAATTAGTAATGGATCCGGCCCTGGGTCAGGTTCTGGAATGGGAAACAATAATAATAGATATAGAAACGACGACGATACTACTAAAGTAACGCCGTTTGGAAACAATCGTGATGCGAATAATAGATACGACGTGAATAGTCGAGATACAAATAATAGATATGATAATACTAGAAATAATAGAAATATTTCAAGGTCTAATATTTCAGGCGGTGATGGTGCGAGTGCCGGTGGTGGTGGTGGTGGTGGTGGTGGTGGTGGTGTTGTTGGTGGTGGTGGTGGTGGTGGTGTTGGTGGTGGTGGTGGTGGTGGTGGTGGTGGTGGTGGTCTTGTTATGAACACAGTTAATACACCTGCTTCTACAGTTAGTGATACAGATACAACTGCACCTACAGACACTGATAGTGAATATACCCCAAAAGAATTTGATAAATGGGAAGATTTGGAGAACATTATAAGCGAAGAACTTATGCGCGGAATTTATGCATATGGTTTTGATTCTCCAAGTTTGATTCAACGTAAAGCACTGCTTACTATTTTTGACAAAAAGGATATTATTGCACAAGCACAGTCAGGCACGGGTAAAACCGGTGTTTTTACGATTGGTGTATTGCAAAAGGTAAATACGGAAACGAATAAAACGCAGGCGATGATTTTAGCACCAACAAGGGAACTTGCGAAACAGATTTTTGATGTAATTACGTCGATTGGTTCCATGGTTAAAGATATCAGATTCCATCTTCTTATCGGTGGCACATCAACTGACGAGGATGCCCATCAGTTGAAAACTATTATGCCGCATGTTATTGTCGGATGTCCTGGGCGTGTTTATGATATGATGCGAAGGAATCATATTGTATCAAAGGATATTAACCTGCTTGTATTGGATGAGGCGGATGAAATGCTTTCAGTGGGGTTTAAAGATCAAATCTATAATATTTTTCAGTATTTGAATTCAGATGTCCAGGTTGGATTGTTTAGTGCAACAATGCCCAATGAGTTGCAATCTCTTACGGATAAATTTATGCGCAATCCTGTGCGTATTTTGGTTAAATCAGAAATGCTTACATTGGAGGGAATCAAACAATATTATGTTGCACTAAACGACGACTCACAAAAATATGCAACATTAAAGGATATTTTCAATATTATTTCAATGTCACAATGTATTATTTATTGCAATAGTATTAAGAGGGTAATGGATCTAACCGATGCGATGACGAATGATGGTTTTCCGGTATGTTGCATTCATAGTAATATGGAGAAGTCAAAACGTGACGAAGCATATACCGATTTCAAGGCAGGCAAACATCGTGTTTTGATTTCTTCGAATGTAACATCACGTGGTATAGATGTACAACAGGTGAGGACTGTTTTGAATTTTGATTTGCCCAAATGTATTTTTAACTATTTGCATCGTATTGGGAGGTCTGGGCGTTGGGGCAGGAAAGGCACGGCGATCAACTTTGTAACTCGGTGGGATATTAAGACCATGAAAGATATTGAGAGACATTATCAAACGATTGTAGAAGAACTACCGTCAAATATTATAATCGATTAAAATGTTTTAACACGTTTCTTAATCATAAATCATAATCTCGAAACAATAATAAAATAATTCGTATTTTTATTTTATTATTAATATTTTAACATATAAATAAAACTATGTTTGATCTAGAAAACTTTTTAACAGAATTAAAAAATGAACAGATTAAAAAATTAGACGCTTTGAATGGAAATATTAGCGAGAATAATACGGGCAATAGTTCCGCCGATGCTAAACCATCCTCTTCATTTCAATTCCCAATATCGTATTTAGAAAAAAAGGAAGAAATAAATACGAATATTTTAAATGATTTAGAACTTATTGAATCAAAAGATCCAGAAGGGGTATCTATGTATTCGCATATTTTAAAGCCGGAATCTATATTTAGCAAAAAGTTTTTAAATGAGTGGAGCAAATATTATACAACGGATGTTGCATTTTTAAAAGATTCCCAGAATTTTTACAAGTCTTATACAAGTCAATATGGTGGCGATTTAAAAGCGGTAGTAAAAATGGATACACATGATGGCACAGAATTAGTTATTAATCCACATGATATTTTTGAAAAAATAGATAAATTATGGATTGATATTGCGGGGGATAAAAATTTCAAACAACGTTTTAATTATATTGAAATTCCGATTTTAGATCGTCTTAATAAATCGCCTGGATTTTTGCAGTTATTGAGTCTTTACAACCTTACATCTCCTGTTATTTCTCTTCTTTCCCCGGTTATTTTACTTATTATTCCGTTTTTTATTCTAAAATTTCAGAAAATAGATGTTACTGTAAGTGGATATATTGCGACACTTAAGAAAATATTTGCAACACATCCTATTGGTAAAATGTTCTCATTGCTTGATTTTTCTAGTATGCCATGGGATAAACGCATATACGTGTTAATGTCTTTTGTATTTTATGTTATTCAGGTATATCAAAATATAGTATCATGTCATCAATTCTACAAAAATATGATTTTAATTCATAAAAATATTTTCATTCTTCGTGACTATTTTAAATATACATCGCACAATATGACACATATTATATCAATCTCATCTAAATTGGAAACATATAGCACTTTTACAGAAGATCTTTCACGCAATAAAGAAAAATTGGAAAAATTATGCAAGGTATTTGATAAAATAAAACCGTTTAAGATTTCATTTGTAAAGATGCTGGATATTGGTAAAATTATGAAACTAAATTATGAAATATTTGTCGATAATGATATTAAACAGTGTGTAGATTATAGTTTTGGGTTCAATGCATTTTATGAACAAGTTGATCACTTGAAGAATATAATCGAGGACGGTAAAATAAATCCTTGTGTATTTATTAGTAAACATTATAGCGATGATGAGGCGGAGGCGGAGGTGGAGGCAGAGGTGGAAGCAGATGCTGAAGACGGTGACAAAAAAAAGAAAAAACATCATAAAAAAAATAAGTCCGACAAATCTGCAAAGTCCGACAAATCTGCAAAGTCCGCAAACAAAAATGTGACAAGGTTCACACAATTGTATTATCCACCATATGACAACCCGGTAAAGAATGATGTAACAATAGACAAGAAAATTATAATTACAGGACCAAATGCTGCAGGTAAAACAACAGTTATAAAATCTACCTTGATGAATATTATATTATCGCAACAGATAGGATACGGATTTTATGAAACCGCAGAAGTAATACCCTATGATTATTTGCATTGTTACTTGAATATCCCAGATACATCTGGACGCGATAGTTTGTTTCAGGCGGAATCAAGAAGATGTAAAGAGATTTTGGATTGTTTAGAAAAAAATAAAGATAAAAACCATTTTTGCATTTTTGATGAATTATATTCAGGCACAAATCCATATGAAGCTGTAGCAAGTGCATATGGTTATATAGATTATCTTTCGGGTATGAAAAATGTGGATTTAATGCTTACAACACATTATATTGAATTGTGCAAGAATTTGAAATCTAATAAAAATGTTAAAAATTATCATATGAGTGTAAATGTTACATCAGATCACAATGTAGAATACTTATATAAAATTAAAAGAGGCATATCTACAATTAAAGGAGGAATAAAAGTTTTATATGATTTAGACTATCCTGATGTAATTATTACTAATACTAAAAGAATTCTTGAGTTGTTGTAATTATGCAAATTAGAAAATTAGAAAATTAGCAAAATAACATTAAGCGTTAAATATTTTATTTTTATTTATGTATAAAAATAAAAGATGTCTCTATTTAATTCACAAACTATTTTTAGCATATTAATTACATTATTGATTGGAGCTGCATTATACTATTATATAAAATATAAATATAGAATTTTAGAGCTTACACAGCGCGAACAAGCAAAAGTATTGCAAAGTGTTATTATGTCGATGAATAATAATAATCATAATTTAGTAAGTATGATTCAAGGTAAATCTAATGAAGAACTAGTATCAGAATCTATCGCGCATGATATGAATAGATTTAGCGAAGTAAATAAAACAAATGAATTAATCGACGTTTCCGACGATGATGATGATAGCGAAAGCAGTAGCGACAGTGGTAGCGACAGTGGTAGCGATAGTGGTAGTGAAAGTGACAGTGGTAGTGAAAGTGGCAGTGATGATGAGATCGAAGGGGGAAATAATAATAATGATTCTACAACAAAGAAAATCTTATTTACTGGAAACCACGAATCACATTTAGTAGAACATTTAGAAGGACCTGATGTGAAAATAATTGAGTTATCTCATCCTTTATATTCTAAAAATGAAAATGATAACAAGATCTATAATAAAAACGCCATCAACGACGATGAAGATCAAGATGATGATGAATCTTCTAGCGATAATGATAGTGAAGGCGATAGTGAGTCGGTAACCTCTGACATGGATGGACCTCATGAACCAAGTGAAGGATACGAGATTCATGAGATTAAGGAAAATACCGTTACTATTGAAATGGATAATCAAAACGATTTAGAAACAGTTAATATTTCAGAAATTGTTTCAGTTGATAATTCTTTAGATAACCTTTTAGTAAAAGCTGTTTTTAAGAACAAGGAGAACAAAGATTCTGAAACACATACCGACTATAATTCCATGAATGTGCAATCTCTTAGACAACTTCTTAAAAATAAACTAGCATCTGATGGTTCTAATATGAGCGAATCATCTATTAATAAATTAACTAAAAAGGATCTTATTAAACATTTATCATAATTACATTTACACTCTCCATTAGTTCATATAAATCATATTAATTCATATAAATCATATTAATTCATATAAATCATATTAATTCAAAATCATATTAATATTATTTTTATCTAGTTTTAGTATATATTATACGAATAAATAAAACAATAAAACATAAATAATGTCTTGGGCTACTTGTTACTCAGGTTCAAATAATATTCATTTTAATTTCCCTCCTATTATGATGGATGGACGCAACTATGCCACATGGCAACCTGGTGCTGTTGTAAATGATAAAATCCGCGAAAACAATAATATCACTTCAAACTGGGACTATAGAACATTTTTACAAAAAAATGCTGTTAAAATTATGCAAGCAAATTCCGTATCCTCTTGCAATAACTGTGGAGCATGTCCTGTCATGTATACAGGGGCACAAAACCCCATAACACAATCAAATACACCTTATGTTTTTTCATCTGCGTTAGATAGTAGCCAGCCTTTTGGATATGAAACGAGTGATCTTAAAAACGTTTATCTTTCACGTCATGAATTGCAAAGTCGTATGATGGCACCTTCTATTTCACAATCTGAATATTTAACACGAGGTATTCCTCGTGCAAATTAAATATATATTTAGGGTAATCATGGGTGTATAATTACGTGTGTATAATTATAATTATATTTTTAATTATAATTATTTTTCAGATACTTGTATTATATATCTTTGTATTATATATCTTTGTATTATATATAAGAATATATGAAAACGGTTAGGCGAAAATATAATCGTCGCAGAACTAACCGTCGCGGGACTAAAAAACGTCTACGACATCATAGAACTAAAAAATCATACCAATATGGGGGGGTGCCTAAGTCTGATGTTCCAAAATCATCTACACAAAGAAGTAGAAAGGGAAGAAATGATCGCGGATACAGGGCAGAGGATCAGTTTGTCGAAGAGTTCGCACGTGTTATTGGAGATTTAGAATTAATACCAAAACATGCAGAACATCAACGATTACATCGCCAAGACCCGCATGATATACCTATATCATTATCTTCGAAATTACTTGGAAACTATAGTGTAAAATCAGTTGGTAATAAAAGTGAAGGACAAGCATCATATCAAGTATGTGCAGGTGATGCATGTGTGGTAACAGGAAATATTAAAGATACCACAAATCCTCTTATTATGGCACTAGTTATACGTCATGAGGAAGAACTTAAAAACCATAAAGAAGGGAAAAAAACTGTTTCATTAGAAAGTTATACCATCGACCTACACAAATATAAAGAAGCATTATATGGGACTTTAAGTGAAGATGAGATGCACAAAATATTTGAAAGATTAAAAGATTTAAAAAAAGATTATACATCTAAAGATGATAAAATTGCTGAAATTGCTCGTGCAGAAATTGATGCAATAAATGTTAGATTAAGAGCTGCAGGCGCAAGATTGAAACTTGCTCCTAAAGCATCTAATCGTGAAAAAAACAGACCTGCACGTCTTCAAGCAGGTTTATCTATTGATAAACTTTCTCCTAGATTTAGATTATTAGCAAAACCTTTCCCGATGGAACATTTCAAAATATCATCAGATGAAAAAATGGAAAGTAAGAGTTTTGGTCAGGCAGCCAAAGCTAGTAAAAATAGTGCAGCTCCAAGAGCATCTAGTGCAGCTCCCAAAGCATCAAGTGTAGCTTCTAGAGCTCCAAGAGCATCTAGCGCAGCTTCGAGAAAGTCTAGTGCAAGTAAACGTAGTTCAAGTGCAATTCGTGTAAGTGATTTAAATAAGGATGTTTACTTAGTTCCCAGAACGGGTATAGGAAAAAGACGTCTACCACCAATCGCGGAATAATAACTCACAAGTTAAAATATTTTTTACCAATTACGTAGTTTAACCCTTTTTGAATATTATTAATCTCATAAATAAAAAATAATGCTACAAATGTCGATGTAATACAATCTATTGTATAATGATTTCTAGATGCACATATTAACATAAATGCTAATATGTAGGCAATTAAATATAGAAACCAATATTCAGAACCGTAATACCTATAAAGAAGCCCTAATTGAAAAACTATATTTACAAAATGCCCACTAATTCCCAGATTGTTACATGAACCCATTGTCATCGCGGTTGTAAAAAAATCAGTTCCGTATGTGCACGTCTTACTGCTATCAGGTAATGTAGTAGATATGAAATAAATAAATGTAATAATTCGCATGAGTAAAAATACAAAAAAGTAAAATATAAGATATTTGTAATTTCCGTTTAATAAAAAGAGAACGAAAAAAGTAAATGTTATAAAACAAACAAACAAATCACTAATAATATCTAAATTACGCATATTCGGTATATTTTCTTGGATAATATCGGGTATTACTACTTTATTAATCGGTTTCCCCTTTTCATATGATTTTTTATTTATAATTCTTTCCGAAAAATAACATACTATAAATAACAACACAAACAAACATATAAGTTTAAAATATATGCCTGTTATCATTTAAAATATTTTATTAGCTATATATTTATTATATAATATATAATAATTTTATATATAATAATTTTATATATTATAATTTTATATATTATAATTTTATATTATATAAGCAATAGTATATTGTTAATACAAAATATAATAAAATATAATAATTAGGATAAAGATGAAGCTAAAACTAAAATATTACGCATCTAAATATTTACCCAGTATACTAACTAAACCTGACACTACATATGAAAAAAAACAACTAGATAAATCTAGAAAATTATATAAAAAACATAAATATTATACACGAAAACATGTGAAGTCATATCCGCATAAAGTTTCACCTCATATTTTGAGAGCAAGAAAAATATATGGTATAGAATATATAGTTCCATCAAAAGAGTTATCACACAAAACAGGGTGTAGCATAAACGCGTTAAAAAAATAGAAAGTAAAGGTGAAGGTGCATACTATTCTTCAGGTAGTCGTCCGAATCAAAGCGCAAAATCATGGGGAAGGGCACGACTAGCTAGTGCAATTACAGGAGGTAAAAGCGCCGCTGTTGATTTTAAAATATTAGACGAAGGATGTAACCATAAAAAAAGTAAAGCATATAAAATGGCATTAAAATCAGTAAAAAAACACGGACATGGAACAAGACGTGTCCCGAAATCAAAATATTTAAAATAATATATATTCTATAATATATTATATTATATCTATTATATCTATTATATCTATTATAGAATTATACAAATGTCTGAATCGCATGTTTTGATCGCTTCAACCGATTTAGCAAAAGATGCAAACACTCACGCACATATACACACACACACACTTAAAACTGGTGATCTTCTTGTATGTGATGACCTTCAATACGGTTCGTGGGGCATCTTCAGTTGGTTTATTAAATTTATGACTAAAAGCGATTTTTCGCATGTAGGTATGATTGTCGTTGATCCCGAGTTCACAAATACACCACTAAAAGGCACGTTCGTATGGACTTCAGGAATATCTGATGTTCCTGACCCCGATGATAACACCAAAAAATTCGGCGTTCAATTAATACCATATGAACACTTTATACAAACATATGGTGGTAAAATATATTCACGCAGAATACTTTTCAATTCAGAAGACGAATATTACAAAATTTTTAATAATGACATCTTGAAAGAAATACATCGTGTAGTTTATGATAAACCATATGATATTGTTATAACCGATTGGATTGAATCATACTGTAAAAAAGACAGGCATCCACAAAAAACATCGCGGTTCTTTTGTAGCGCGCTTATCGGATACATATACACGAAATTGACTTTACTCGACGATACTTTAGACTGGAGCATATTATATCCAAACTTCTTTTCTACCGAGAATAAAACATTTACTATGCTACATAATGCTACACTCACAAAAGAACATGAGATTTTATAATGCCGGCTGTAATTATAATATATCAATATAACCATAATTAATAAAAACTATATAACAAATATAAAAATATACTTTGTAAAGTATATAAAATATATTAAATATATTTAATATATTAAATGAAAAATATTCTTAGTTTCGATGTAGGTATGAAAAATTTAGCATACTGTTTATTCCAAGTAAGCGATGATGCAAATAATACGAGCGACTATAAAGTATTGCAATGGGAAGTTATTAATTTATGCACTCCTATAGTTAAAAAATGTAACAACGGTGGACTTAATAACTGTGGTGAAAATGCTAAATATTGTAAAACGATTAAAATCGCTCATAATGAAGGTGGCGAATATGGTCAAGAAGATGCTGACGAAAACGAAATAGAATATATAGAAAGTGAATATTATTGTAATAAACATGCAAAAAAGTGTAAATTTAAAATACCACCTAGTGAATTAGATATTACAAAAGTAAAAAAGAGGAAAATGGTGGATATTCAGGGAATAATTGATAAATATAATATTAAACCGATTTATGATATATCTCACGAACCTCTTACGCCTCTAGTCTATAATATCCCAAATGTATCTATAACTCAAATAAATCCAACGATACAAAAACGACAGAAGAATACAAAAGAACAAATGTTAGATATGATACAGCATGAATTAGAAGCAAACTATTTAGAAAATATAGAAAATATACGTGCAGATCAGATAGATTTATTGACACTTGGTAAAAATATGATGACAGAATTAGATAAATTTATTAATCACTATACAAATACAAATACAAATATCGACTCAGGAGATATAGGAATAATGGGAGGGCTGGGAAAATATAAAATAGATATTGTAATTATAGAAAATCAGATAAGCACAATTGCGAGTAGAATGAAAACACTACAGGGTATGATAGCGCAATATTTTATAATGAGAGGGACACCATGCATAGAATTCATATCAGCAGCAAATAAGTTAAAAATGTTTATGACAAAAAAGAAAACAACGTATACGGAACGAAAAATAGAAAGTGTAGAAGTAACAAAAGAATTACTAGAAAAATTGCCACAATTTGAAAAATATAGAGGATGTTTAGAAAAAAATAAAAAAAAAGATGATTTGGCAGATTGTTTCTTACAGGGTATATATTACCTTACATTAAAAAAAATGATAAATATTGATATTATATTGTAAAAATAGAGAAAAAATATAGAAAATCGTAATACAATATTTAATTACAATATTTAATTACAATAATTATTATATATTTATAATGCGCACAAACTTAAAATTAAAGTTCTAGAATATAAGTAATATGGCTGACGAAATCATTGAACTTGGGAATTTATCTGATCTTGATAATAGTTTTATGGGGGGAAATAGGGGTGGTGGTCGTGGAGGTGGTAGTAAATCTGTAAACTTTGGAGGTGGTTTAGAGCTTTTAATGAATGATAAACTAAAATCGGGTGGTGGTAAAGGCGGTGGTGATGGAAATATTGGCTTGGAAGATTTGACTGAATTGGAGGATGAATTAAATGAGTTATCTGATTCTGTAAATCTCAATAAAGTAACTAAAAATTTCAAATCTGATTTATTTAGTGGAGGTGGCTCTATAAAAATAAACAATTATGATAATAATGACGACCAGAGCGATGGTGGATATTCCGATTCTAAATTTAATCTTGGGGGTTTAAGTGGACCACCTATTGGCGGAAGCAATACTAGCGGCGTAGGTGCATCAACCGCAAATACAGATCCCGATAAAAAAACATGGGATGGATTTGGCAAATTCAGCAATGTTCCTATGAACCCCGATGCACCACTTGATTCAACACCGCAAATGTCGAAAGAAGAATTACTTCGCGAGAAATTTAAAATTCTTCAAAAATTAGAAGAATTAGAGACGAAAGGGATTCGTCTTACAAAAAAATACACAATGGAGTCATCTCTTCTAGAAATGAAGGGCGAATATGAGACGCATGTAGAAGAAAGAGAAAAGAAAAATAGTATTAAATTTCAGCAGAAACTTCTTATGACAGCAATTACAGGTATAGAATTTTTAAATAATAAATTTGATCCATTTGATTTGAAGCTCGATGGGTGGTCTGAGCAAATCAATGAAAATGTAGATGACTATGATGAGATTTTTGCCGAGCTGCATGAGAAATATAAATCAAAAGCAAAGATGGCACCAGAATTGAAACTTCTTTTCCAACTTGGAGGAAGTGCGATTATGCTTCATATGACAAATACCATGTTTAAATCCGCCATGCCTGGTATGGACGATATTATGCGCCAAAATCCCGAGCTTATGAAACAATTTACACAAGCCGCTGTAAATACTATGTCTCAATCATCACCCAATTTTGGTAACTTTATGGGGGATATGATGGGTGGTGGAGCACAACAGCAGCAGCAGCAGCAACAGCCGCCTAGCAATTTTAATAATCAGCGCCCTCCCCCTCCTCCAGTAGCAACAAAAGGACCTAATTCGATTCCTCCTCCTAGAAGAGAGGGGGATATTTCAAACCGTCCTGATTTGAATTTTGGGAGAGGAAATATGAACGATGGTGTAAACCTGTCCGATAATTATATTAATCCTTTTGAATCAAAATCATCGCGCGGGGCTCCTCCACCTCTTCCCCAAAATCCGCGCCCTGAAATGAGAGGGCCTTCAGATATTGGTAATATTCTATCGGGTTTGAAAACCAAATCTGTAAATATCGGACATTCAAATTCAAATTCAAATTCAAATGCAAATCAACAATCTGAAGATAAAGGAAGCACGATTAGTATTTCCGAGTTGAAAGATTTGCAAAATGACAATATGCCCAGTAAATCAAAGCGTAAACCTAAATCCGAACGCAATACAATTAGTTTAGATATTTAGAGAACTAGAGAACTAGAGAATATTACAATTACAATTACAGTTACACCTTTGTATATAATATTTATACAAATTGTATAAACATTATATATGTATTATAAATATAAATGATTTCTATAATAGCATTAATTGATAACGGTGATAATACAAATAATTATACCGATAAATCTTTTGATGATTCTATTACTTCAATCATAAATCAAAAACACCAAGATTGGGAATTAAAAATTGTATTATATAATGTTTCACACTCAGACAACCAGACAATACAAAACTATAAAGAAATTGATAGTCGTATAGACATTATAAAATATTATGATAGTGATATAAATACGCCATTAAAAGCAATCATAAAAGCATCTACAAATGAATGCAAATATAACTATATCGCTATTTTAAATATAAATGATATTTGGGCACCAAATAAATTAGAATTACAATCAAGTATTATTTTAAAATTTAATCGGATAGATGTTATAGGAAGTAAGAGCTGTTGTCAAAACGCAATATCCTGTATCCCAGAAGGAGAATTATACAATTATAATATATTTAAAATAAACCCTTTTATAAATTCTACTGTAGTCATCAAAAAAAGTATTTTAAAATATCTAGAGACATCTATATCCACATCTATATCCACATACACATCCATAAATACGAATATTGAATTCATATTAAATGCTTTATGGATACAATGTGCGATTCATCATTGCGTATTATATAATATCAGCGATATAACCGTTAAACATATAGATTCAAAAATCCTTACACACTATAAAGAATGCTACGAAACAGCTGAGTTCAAAAAAATAGTAGACGATTTTAAATCGAAATATATACGAATTAAATTTTTTAGCGACTATTGTTCTTCTGGACACTGCAAACAAGAATACGAAAGACAATGTCTTGTTCAAAATATAGACTATTACGGAAAAACCAAGAAAATATATTTTACAACAACCGAAACATATACGCATACAATTATATTGAACTGCCCTACACCTGAAAATTTACAAGTAGAAGCTAAAAATGTCATCGGGTTTGCTCAAGAACCACACGATACTCCATTTCTAAAAATTTATCATAATAATTTTATTGAATATGCCGTTAAAAATATCGGGAAATATTTTATCGGAAGCGATTATAAATTTCCTACACCTACTTTTGTAGGACATCACGGTTTTCTATTTTATGAAACCCCTAAGCCGATGCCTTTTAGACCAGAAAAATCTAAACTAATGTCGATTATGGTTTCAAATAAAACATATACACCGGGACACCGATATCGTCATATGATCGTTCGACACATTCTAAAATATAAATGGCCAATCGATATATGGGGAAATGGGGTCGATATTTATAAACGAGAATTCCCCGATAGTAAATATATTAAAGGTGGATTCAAAACAATGGAGGAGATGTGCAAAGATTACATGTTTACAATTGCAATTGAAAATACGAGTCATGAACACTATTTTACAGAAAAAATAATAAATCCTTTTATCAATAATACAATCCCACTTTACTGGGGATGTAAAAAAATAGAAGAATACTTTCCCAAACATACAATTCCCATTACAGGAAATATTACTAGAGATATAGTCATCATTAATACTGTTTTAAGAAACCCTAACAAATATATCGCTGAATATAAAATAAACCAAGAAATGGTTTTAAATAAAGTAAATCTTGTTAAAAATATTGAGCGAATTTTTGATGTATAATATATTTTATTTTTAGTATTATACTCTTGTGATATTCACCTCACGTCTGTGATGTTAAAAAAGAAGCAAATGATAGCCAAATAACATACGGTATTAAACAGTATGCCGCACGTGGAACAATCGTGAAAAAAAGTAAAGCAACAACACCCGCAAATATAGCTAATAATATTAGAGTTATTGTTGCAAATAATTTATTCGGAAAATATATAAAATATGGCCACCAGGATATAACCAATATAACCTGAATAGCGTATAGAAATAAATACAATGTTTTAGTTTTTATATCTACAACACTACTGTTCCATATTATATAAGATGAATAGCCTAATAATAAATATAATATCGGCCATACAACACCAAATAACCACGAGGGGGGTTTAAATGGAGACTTAACTTTGGGGATTTTTTTACGAGATACAAAATAACCAGATCCCATACCCAATATAATTGGAGCAACTAATAAAATATATGATATTACCGTATTATTATTATTATTATTGTTGTTTTTTGTCACTTGTGATAATCCTGTTTTACTCATTGTGTTTTACCGTTCCTACCTGTTTGTATACTATAATATAGAAAAATATAATATTAAAATAATATTAAAATACTATTAAAATACTATTAAAATAATATGATTAAGTTATAATTTAATTATAATATTATTTAGATATTTTAACAGTATTTAGAAATAAAGTAAAACAAATTATAATGAATATGAATATGAATATGAATATAAATAGCGCTAATAGTTTGTTAATGGAACAACAAATAAAAAACAATATGATTGAAGAAATATATAATTATGATTTTAAAACTGTTTGCACAAAAGAACAAGTATATTTAAAACGAGAAAAATCATGTAATATATTTTTGTTACAATTTAATTTAGAAAATAAAAAGAAAAATTTACACGATATAATAAATCTAAATATGTATGATTTACTTTTCAATTTAAATAAAGCTAATTTCGAAAAAATAGAAATAAAAAAATGGATTTCCCCAAATGAAATCGAGGTGCTTTTTTTATTTAAACCTTTTGGAAAAGAATTGGGGATTAAGCCGAAATATATGTATATACGAACAATTGCCAATATTACAAATGAAAAGCATATATATACAAGCGTTGATATAGATTATCCATACGCAGAAGAGCTGCAAAATTATGAAAAAGTTAAAAATATTATATCAACTATGATTATTAATTTCGAATCAAACCATAAAATAAATATAAATTATATTTTCAAATTCGAATTAGCACACACATTACCTATATATATGGAAAATATACTGGGACTTATTATGAAAAAAATGTTCTTACATTTAAAACAGTTTATAGAAATAGCATAATGATGTCGTATATTATTTAACACTTAATATTAAACACTAAATATTAAATATTCAATGTTAAATGTTCAAATATGTAAATATATAAAGATAAAATACATATATTATTAACATCATTTTATGTATCACAGATTAAAACAAATAGCACAAATAGGACAATCAGGAAAAACAACTAATGATGATATAGATTTAGAAACGTATATATATGATGAACACGACGAGACTAATGATAACACAAATACAAATACAAACATAAGGAATAAAATATTGAATAAGTTACATTTCTTTTTTAATAATATAAAATCATCGTTTATGTATGGATTATCTAATTCGTGGTTTTTAACAAGTGTTATGGGAATATATGCAAGATATTATTTAACTTATAAACTATCAAAAAAAACACAAGAGGATTATAACCATATGATAAAGGGCATTACAATAAAAATGTCAGAAAAAAACATATTTTTTACAAAACTATTCCAAGCATTTGCAAATAGCAATAATTTAGTGGATAATGAATTGTTCCATCATTTTGTTACGTATACCGATAATGTAAAATATGATATATCCGAAATCGATTATAATGGATTATACGATCTCATTAATATTGCGCGAAATAATGGAGACAATCTTTTTATTGACAGTGAAACTCCTATTAAATCAGGAAACATCGCGCTCGTTTATACCGGTAAATTAAATGGAAAAAATGTTATTATTAAATACCGTCGTAACAATATTATCGAAAAATTTAATAAATCAATGGATGAATTAAATTTACTAGTAAATATATCCGAAAAAATACCATATGTTTGCGATTTAAATATAAAGGACTTATTCGAAGAGAATCGCGAAATAATGACAAAACAATTGGACTTTTTAAATGAAGTTGGAAATATAAAACTTTTTTGTGATAAATTTAAAGACGTTAAAACGATTTGTATACCAAAAGTATATTCGTATTTTACCGAAACTAATCCATGTGTTATTATAATGGAAAAATTAGAAGGCAATAGAATTGAAAATATTTTACCATGTGACAAATATGAATATTCTAAAATATTATCCCGATTTAATTTAAAGTGTGTATTTTATGATTCGATATATCATGCTGATTTACACTCGGGTAATATTATTTTTATGAAAGATGACAATATCATCGACGAGTCTAGCTATACATCTCCAGGATTAAGAATAGGTATAATAGATTATGGCATTATAGGCACAATGACAAGAGAAGAACAGAATATATTTTTTATGTTTTTTAAAATCCTTGTTAGCAGAGATCACAATGAACTGGCGAAATTTATCGTGGAAAGTTTATCTGAAAATATAGTGCCGGGAAACGCAAAATCATGCGATACAGAATCAAAAAAAGAAGAAATACAAATAATACTAATTAACAATATTTCCGTTGTATGCGGTAGAGTATTAAGCGTCGATTCTAAATTTTTCGGAGGAGAAGAAATTTATGAAATTAATAAAATATTAAAAACGCATAATTTACAATTTTCGAAATTCTTTTGTCGTGTCGAACTAGCTATCGCTATTTCCGAAAATGTATGCAATTCTCTTGCAACGAATTCGTCGTATATTGAACAAATGATGATTGCATTTAATGATATATTTGGGGATGGTATTGAAGATATGTGATGTAATATTTTGAATTTAATATTTGCATTTAATATTCTGTATTTTTAACACAATATTAAATAATATTATACAGCTATATTATACCTAATTATATTATATACACCATATCGAATACTTATAATGAATATTACAATGAATTTTACAATATTTAAAACGATTATATTTTTTATTGTTGCAATATTTGTAATAATATTTATAAATAAACGTTATTTGAATATATACAATACTGTTCAAGAAAATACAAAATATAATTTAGTTAATTTCCCGAAATATATATTTTTATATGTGCCTATCATTTTTTGGTTAGCATCCAAAGCAAATACTTTTGAATTATCAGATGGATATTTTGAATTATATATTAAAAAAATGATTGCTAGTGTAGATACTCACGCAACCTCTTATTCTAAAAATGATTTATTTGTAGGAGGTATGTCTAATATCGCAATTTACATATTTTCTCTACTAGCAATATCGGCAGGAGTAGGCTTAGGAGATGAGGGTGTCATTATATACTCATCGATATGTTTGTTATTATATATTTACTTTAAATCTAAAAAAATATTAGGGTTAAATGATATATATACTGAATTGATCATATATCTGGGACATGCTATTGGGTTTACGATTGTATATGGTTCAATGATTTCTACATTTACATACGTTTTAGAACATATGATAATAAATAAAGATATAAACTTTTTTTCTAATTTCGGTGTTATGGTTTGTGCTATACCGTTTATTTATTATTTGGTAGGAGAAAACGATAATTTAATAAAAATAGATAAACTTACTTTTCAATCGGATCATTTTGGATATATTACATTATTTGCCGTATTTATGGGAGTTTTATCATTATTGTTTTTTAAGTCGGTTAATTATCTATTTGACTATGTTAAAAACTCAAAATATAATAATTATTATGTTATAGCTTTTGGGTTTTTGATTGCTTTTATTATTAAAAAATTGGGATTTTTAACTATGGGTGTCGGAGAGTCTGCTATAAATGAAGGATTTCAAGCCGTTGTTAATCAACAAAAATTAAAAGAATTAGAAAAAACTAATAATCATGTAGAATTAGAAAAACTACGAAAATTGGAAAAAGAAGGGAAATTTGATACACTTAATCGGTTCAATATATATAGTGTTTTTGGTAGAATAATTAACTGTATTGTATCTATTGGATCGGGGCTAACGGGTGGTCTTGTTATTCCTACCATGACAATCGGATGCGGACTTGGATCGGTATTCTCCAAATATACACCGATTCTTCCTCAAAATCTCATGTATTTGGGTATGACTTCATTTTTAAGTCCATTCTTAGATGCACCGGTAACAAGCGCATTAGTTATCAATAAAATATGCAATCAACCCTATGAAACACTACCGCTATCATTATGCGTTTCTTTCATTTCATATTTCACATACCGGTTCTTGAAAAATAAACTCTAGATTTTGTTGGAGGAGTGGATTGTGGTTTTTTTGATATATATTCATTATAATAAATATTGAAGTTATAATGAATAAAGATTATACAGTGTATTACCGTGCTATTGCCGCGCCATTACTTTGCAGTTACTGTATTTTTATGTATATGTTTTCTTGTTTTCTTTTTATTTTTAGTTGTAGTTGTAGTTGCATTGATACTATCTTTTAACTTATGTGTTATTTTATTTTCATGCTTTCTTGTCTTTGTGTTTGTCTTTGTCCTTGTCCGTGTCCGTTTATTGGGTTTTTTATTTGATGTTATTTTAATTGTAGATTTGGAGATGGGAATGGGTTTAGGTTTTGGTGAAATAGTATTACTTCCTCCTGATACCGAGAGTCCTGTTTCTTGTATTCTTTCATATAATAATACGTATCCTCGAGTATTCATTATTTCTGCAACACCTTTTGCACCCCAAAAATCATATGTTTTAAAATTGTTATCATCAATAACTGTTAAAACGCTATCATTATAAATTATTTTTTTATCATTTTCTATAGATATATACATATAATGACCGCCATCTGCCGAACCTCCTTTACAAATAACTCCTCTTAATTTAAACCTTATATCCATACCATGTTTTATATTTAGTTCTTGATTTTTGCCTTGTTCGTCAGTAATAATAAGTTTCTGCACGTTATATGTTACTTTATTAATAACATCACCATCAACTATTATACCTTCACTATTTGTTATTTTTGTTTTTTTAAATGAACCATCAGTGTTTTTTTCAGGAATGCTAATAGTTCTCTTTAATGCAATAATTAAATATTTTTGTTCTTTATTAATAAAAATTCCATCTATCTGGTCAAGATTATCATTTTCACATAAATTTTTAAGATTTTCAGGAAGAACTATGTCTGCACCTCCACCACCCCGTTTTTCTTTATTAAAATATGCATTAAAACAATCATTTATATTTGTATATCCTTGTTCTACTAGTTCCAATAAAGATTTTAATTTCCCATTATTTGAATCAGTTATTTCTAATATATTTTTGTTAGTATTATCAATATTATATAATTTAATAAAATCGCCAGTTTGTTTATTATATTTATAATTTTTATCCACATATGTGGTATCGCATAAACTGATTCTATATGAACTAAAACCTATCTCTTTTTTTATATTACCAAATAAAGGGTTTTTAAAGTCTTTAAAATTATCAAATACATTTACAAGAACCTGGGTTGTGTCTTGTTGACCAACGCCACTTTTACTGGATTCTTTGGCTTTTTGTAAGGTATCATTGGAAATATCATCTTTAAAAATTTCGATGGCTATATTTGTTTTTTCTTGTGAATAATTTTGTGCTGTATAATTTTTTCGTTCTACTTCAGTATACATTTTATGTAATAATTCATAAACATTTATTAATATATCTTTGCAAGTGTTATCACATTCATTTAATAATTTATTTGGAACTGATAACTTACTATTATATTGTGTTATCATATCATTAATTTGGGGGGGAGTAAAAGTATTTTTTGCCAGTTCTCTTACAGAATCGATTGAAAATAGTAACTGGAGTGCTGCATTTAAATAACAAAAATCACTCGATTCGTTGCGTAAAGGTACCGACATAGGAATAATCGCACCAGAAGATGGGGCTGGTGTAGGTGCTGCTGAACCAGATATAGGAATTTGATATTTTATACCATTTGTTTTAAGATCATCAAAAATTGGTAAAATATTTTTATTTGATGCAAAGTTTGATGCAGCATATGATGATATATAGTCTTTACCGTTACCATACTTAAATATATTAGTTATTGGTGGTTGAATAATGACAATATCACTATTACTAATTAAAAAAGTTTGGTCTTTCGGGGGGTTACCTATATAAAATTTTTTTTCATAATAATTATTATCATTCTCCTTATACGCATCATAATCAAGATCAATTAAATTTAAATACATCATTTCTCTTTGATCATGTAGTAAATTTGTATTATTATACGCCTCTTTTACTTTTGCAATATAGGGTGTTATTGCTCTTATTAATTCTTCTTCTGTATTATATTCTCCCATTAACCCATAAAAAATGTAACTATAAGATGAAATAATTTTATTACTCGGTTTGTCGGAGTAATTTTTTTTTTGAAATAAGAAATAGTCTTTTACAGATGTTTTAGAAGTGTCCGATGGTTCTTTTTTAAATATATTATTAAAATCAGCAACACTCAACACAATTTTTGCTTCTTCTTGTATTTCTCTTATCATATTATCGATTATACAGTAATAATTATCGCCTATAACTTTAAATTTTTTATCTATTTTTCCTCCAACCAGGTTCATCAATTGTGCATAATCTCCACTTTCTTCTTTCCCCAATAAAGACCAATATTTATCGGGAGTGGAGTTTTTGGTTTTAAATAAAATTACTGAATGACATGCACCTTGATTTAATGTGGCAGATTTTGATTTTAACCCTTTATTATATTCTGCACACATCTCGTGATTACATGTTGATGTTGCACTTGATATAGATGGTGCTGGTGATGGTATCGGTGCATCAGCAACAGGTGCAACACTAACAGACACTATACCGGTAACTTTAGGATAAAATATAGTAAAATCGATATTTGTCGCATTATATCCACCCTTGTTATCTCCAAATGCAGATGGGGCATTGTTTTTACTTGTATATATGAATGTTTTTTGTCCAGGAACACTTGAGCATTGTAGAAATGTTGGCGGAATACCATCTGGAAAAGGCTCTAACATATTGACATTAAAATCACCACTAAAAATAATATCGTATTCTTTATACTGAATATTTGTTCTAATAGTTTCTACAATAGCATTTAATAATGTATATATTTGCTCCTGTCTCATATACATTTTTGGTGTTTTTTTTTCATCTAGACTAAAATGAACAGATACAAGTATCTGTTGTTTACTAGTGTTTATAAAAAACCATGTTCTTGAAAAATCGAATTCAATATCTTTTGAATCATATCCAGTAAGATTTATTTTTTGTTTTATAGATTCAAATACAGATTTTGCAAAATCGTTACTAAATAATTGTGTTGTTTTATATAATATTAATCCTGAGCTAATATAGTTATTGACATCATCAGAATCTTTTATTATTAAATAAAATTCAGAATTAAATGTTTTTCCTGCTGCGTTATTAGCAGTAGACACTATAAATTTTAAGTTATTTGATGAAATTTGATTTTTAAATAATGTAACTACATCTTTATTATCAGATGTTAATCTTGATGGTCCTTCTTGTATTATTGTATATTCAGATCCTGTTCCTGTTCCTGTTTTTGTATCCATCATGGTTTTAATTGCTTTTGCGATATTTGTTAATCTTTGTTCATATTGTTCAGAGGTTTCCTCTTTGTCTCCATGAAATTTATGAGTAAAATATCCGGAAGATGTTTTTATGCCAAACATACCAATATTCCATGTTATTGCATCTATTGGAACTGCTCCTCCTTCCATTGCTTCCATTACTTCACCATCAACAGCACTGCCACCACTACTGCTAGGTATTATTATACTATCTGGATTATTAATTTTATATAAAATTGGTGCATGGTCTGAATAAATATTTTCTTTATTTGCGTCTGTCCATTCATTCATTTTTGTATCTGTTAAATATTCATATTGTGGCTCACCTGTTTTATATACAAATACCGATTCTTTAAATGGAGATTCTAAAGTTTTTTTATCTGATTCTATATAACTACCATTTTTTAACTCACCTTTATCTATTGTAATAAAAGGCGGTATAAGTGGAGTAGATTTTGTAAAATCTGGTGCTAGTTCTGGTGCTGCTGCCGCTGGTGGTGGTGCTGCTGGTTGTGCCGCTACTGGTGCTGGTGGTGCTGGTGGTGCTGCTGGTTGTGTCGCTACTGGTGCTGGTTGTGCCGCTACTGGTGCTGGTGGTGCTGTCGATACTTTTGTAGGTGCTGCCTGTGCTACTGCTGCAGGTGATACTTTTGCTGCTGCCTGTGCTACTGCTACTGGCTGTTGTTCTTCTTCTTCTGCAACATTTTCTTCTTCTTCTTCTTCTACATCTGCCTCTGCCTCTGCCTCTGGTAAACTGGTAACAATCGCCTGTCGTAATTCATTATCATCTTGTGTTTTTAAAGCTTCTTTCGCCGCCAATTCTGCAGCAGCAGATTGTGTTATTGCAAATTTCGACTTTGCAGTATCTACCTGAAAAACACATCCTATTGCATTACTATTTGATGGGTTTGATTTATTTGGGAAATCGGGCAAGCCTTCATTCGTATCTGAATTTACTATTTTATTCATAATTTCATTAGAACATAATGTTAATTTTCCTGTAGCAAAAATAAACTGACTTTTATTTACGGTTTTGTTATCACTCCCCCGATAAGTATTTCCAAACATTTGGTCATAAGGATGATTAAGTTTTGAATACCCGGTTAATCCAAATCTTCCATTTTTACCTTCACCGCCATATAAATATGTTAAAATTTTAACACTACGAATAAAATTAGTTATTATATCTCCATATTCTATTAATGAACTATATTTATTAAATTTGTCAATTATACCTGAATTACTTCTTGCTAATAATAATTGTAATGCAGGTGCCGACGCATATATATTTTTAATATTACCCTTTCCTAAATCACTACTAATATCAAAATTAAAATCCCCTCCAATAAAAATAGGATTATCATCTGTAGACCCAGATAAATAATATCTAGATCTGAATTTTTCAAAAAATGCTGATATTAATAAGACTTCTATCATTTGTTTAGTAACTTTTTTAATAGTGGTAGGTTTCTCACCTTTTTTAACATGAGGAACACTAGCGGATAATTTTGTGTTTATATCATTAACCGTTTTTGCCGTATCTAATTTAATATTAATAATTCCAATTTTTTGTAACATTGGAATATAACTAGGATTCGTATATTTAGTAGTGCATGTATCTTCATTTGGTTTACTTTTGTTACTTATAGATTTATTATCAGGTTTTCCTCTATTGAACAATCCAAGTATAGATGACTCTGACTTGTTAGCATCGCTACGGTTATACCATTCAAGGTTTGCGTTATTGTTATCATCTCCACCTCTTTGTCCTGGTACAACTTCTACAGTCTCATCATTTTCACCTTGAAATGTATCATCAACTTTATCTGCTGCACTATTTTCTTCTAGGATATCGTTTGTGTTATCTGCCTTTTTTACAGCTTCATCAAACTCTTTTTTTTCATCAGCTCCAGGTAATTTTATCCCTGGAGTAGATACGGATGTGGATGCAGGTGCAGGTGCAGTTTTGTTTACTACTGATGGTGCAACACCCGGTTTTGTATTACCCGCCAAATGTTCTCCCCCTTTAAAAACAATATATGTTACTGTAGCAAATGATGTATTATTGTAAACAGGCTCGAATACAGTTGTATTCCCAAATGCATTTTTATTTTTATTTATAACATTTCCCATTCTAATATCAAATTGATGTATAACAGTAAATTTAGATTTTTTCACCATTGTAAGGTGTCCTACGGCTATATTTTTTGAGTATGCAGGAGATAATGTATCACCATTTACATTTTGTTCAAAAAAATAAACAAACTCATATGCATTTTGATATTTCGCATATATTTGTGCTACCGAATTTGTAGGATCTGTTATACTTTGTAATAATTTTGGAAGTATATCTTTTGTATATTTATCTACTCTTTCAGTTTGCTGTTTATTCGTTCCAATATCTTCTAATAAATCGTCTAATTTTGATTGTTCATCTTCATCACCTGTCAACCCTTTCTTTAATTCATCGATTATTTGTCTATAAACTTTTAAAGAACATTGAACATTTTGAAAGCAGTATATATCCGCATGACAATTATCCATTGCAGCAAATAGTCGTTCTTTACGTTTTTCCCATGAATTTTCATTTTTCCATGATACTCCTGCAAAAGAATTGTCGACATTTTTAAATATTTCTTCGACTAATTGTTCCTGTCCCAAAACACAATATTGAACAAACGAGATTTGGTTTACGCCAGGATTTAATGGAGACATCAACTGAGTTGAGTCGAGTTGTAAAGCATTTTTAATAAAACCGGGAAGAATATCTGTTATAGAAGAAAGTTTTGGTGTAGTTTTAAATGACGCAGCAATTTGTTTCCCAACTCTTGACCAATTTTGTTCTAAGAATTTTTTCGTCCATAGTCTATTAAGTTGTGCACCCCTTACCGCGCATGAAGACATTAATGTAGCATCGCGATCGATTGGTAATTTACCTTTTTCTAATTTTTCAAGAAATAATGTTAATTCGATATAATATGCAACTTTATAGTTCAATAATACTTTCTTTAATTGTTTAAAAATTTTATTCCATTCAATATAATCTATTATATAATCAATACTTTGATAACTAAAAGCATTTTTATTAGAAAATATAATATTTAAAATAAAATTTATATTGTGTTTAATAACTGAATCTATTTCTTCAAACGATGCAGGTGATAACTGACTTTTCAAATCTTCTATTCTTATTTTATCATCATAAAATTCGGTTTTACTTTTACTTTGTTGTCCAACAATAGTAGATAACAAATTTTGTTTTTCTAGAATTCGGAATAAAAATTTTAATATTTTTTTTGTATTATCATCTATTTCAAATTTTGCTAATATAGCGGTATTTTTTACTTTACCTGATATTATATTATATAAATCGACAATAGGAACCGTAACTAATTCATTTGACATAGTTTTAGAACTTTCGATAATTGATTCAATTTGACTATTTGAAACTTGTCTAGAATATATGACAGTTGGTAAATTTTCAGTAGGAGGACATTTTGATGTAGTAACTTTACCATCTTTGTCATTTTGAACAATAGGTTTTTTTTCTACATTTGTAGGAATATATATAAATTTTTTTGCTGAACTAGAAACAGCAGCTTGAGGTAGACTAGATTGTCCTGTTATTGTTTTATAATATGCATTAATAGTCTCGTCTACTTTTTGACTTGATGTTTCTGAGTTGCATTCATCACTATATGACGGTGGAGAATTATATGATAACTGAGACATTCTTTTTTTATTATTTATTATTCCTCCTATTAAACTATAATTATCACCCTGTTTAACCATTAATGTAGATGGTCTTGATACTTTTTTACCAAGATCTGCTTGTTGTTTTATTTCTTGTTCTGTAGGTTTTATATATAGAAATGAATATATTCCTCCTATAAGTGGAAAATTTTTTTGTTGTTGTTGTTGTAAAGGAAACCAGTTTGTAATATATTCTCCTTTTTTATCATCATCCGATGGGTTGTCATTTAAAAATACATTATCTTTATCCATAACTGGTTTACTTGTATCTGGTTTCAATATAATTATACTATCAGGATCAACAATAACATTATTTGGTCCATATAATTTAATAGGCTGTCCTAATCTTTTTAAATATGCTTTGAATAAATTTATATTAAAAAATGTATCTACTTTATTTTTTATAGTAGAATTATTTGGAAACCCCGAATTATTAAATTTAACCAAAGATGCAATGAATGGTTCTGAATCTAAAGATACACGATTTGCAAGAGTTGTTGTCCCTACATTTCCTGTATTCCCTCTTATACCTTGTCCTACACCTTGTCCTACACCTTGTCCTACACCTTGTCCTACCCCTTGTCCTACACCTTGTCCTACCCCTTGTTCCATCCGCATTCTCCTATTCCTATCTTCGTCGTGTGGACTATTATCTGAATCAAATAATCCTGCGCCCTGCATGTTTCCACCTTTCATTTCTGCAATTGGTTTTTGGATAAGTTGTTGAGGTGGCTGGGGTGGCTGGGGTGGTTGCGCTTGCATCTGTAGCTGAAGTTGTGGGGGGGGCTGAGGTAGTTGCCCTTGCACTGGTGGTGGTTGTTGTATTTGTTTTTGTAAATTTTCATATTCTTTTTGTGATTTTTGTAATTCACTTGGTGTAGTTGTATATTCTCTTTTATAGTAAATTTTGGCTATTTTTTTTCGTTCTTTTTTTTCCATACTCAATATTTCTGGAGTTATAAATATTTGTAATGTTCCAACATTATACTTTTTAATTACTTCTTCTCTTTTTGTTTCTTCATTTTGATAGTAGTCTTTTACAGGTTCTTCTTCAGGTTCTTTTTCAGATTCTTCTTTTTTTTCTCCTTCTTTAGAAGACATTTATATACTATTATTAATATATATTATAATATTCATTTAATTTATTTTATTTGCATATTATAATATTAATTTATACTTACCAATACATTTGTATGTGCATGTGCATGTGCATGTGCATGGGTGTGGGCATTTGATTCACATGTAATTTACATCCCAGCTATAAAACTAAATTATTAAAATTTATTCATATTATATGCGTCTAAATAATTGAGCTGATTGCTTTTATTTTTCTGCATTTTTGCTTTTTCTAGTAATTCATTAGCATCGTTGATTTCCTTTTCTGTTATAATTTTATTATTTGTATATTCGCCTAATTTCCGCGAGTTTAAGAATTTTTTAGGTAGAAGGCAATATTTACTCTTTTCATTTAAAATAAAATCTGCTAAAACAACAAAAACGGCTGTTAATAAAAGTGCCATATATATATTTCTAGTCGCCATCCACGATACTGTGAATACTAAAATTTCTTTTGTAAGAGCATATTTTATATACGATTCCGTAGATTCATCTAAATTAATTTGGATATATCTTGAGCCTATATTTAAACATATCATCATTATTCCTGCAAAAAATGTGCTAGAATTTAATGAATTTATAGCATTATTTACGACATCCATTATGTATGATATATTGGGTATATATAATATATTGGATATATATTTATATTTACAATAAAATAAAAAATAAAATAATTGTAATAAAAGTATTACAATAAATAAATTCAAATATTATATTACCTTCGATATATTATTAACCCCTCATTATCTTTACCTGCATCCCTTCATATAGTGGCGCAGATTTAATAATTATAATCGTTATAAACATAAGTCCTAGACAGAAGTTTACTTTTGAGAAGTAAATAAGAAGTATTAAAATTGCAATTCTTCCTATAAATGAACTATAAAAATAATTGTATATTGATGGTATAAAAATAAGCAATAAAGCAAAAAGTATAACAGTATAAAATACAACAGAATTCATATTTGTATTTATATTATATTATATACATGTAAAATATTTAGAATACTATATATTTAAAATACTGTATTTATAAAATATAACAGTTTATAATTTTAATATTGTAATAATTATAGTATTTTTTTACTATAATAGTATATTACTAAAATGAATGTTAATAATATTACAGCCTTAAAACCGCATGCATCCTATAAAAAAAAATTAAAAATGCCGTCATATTCATTATTTTCAAATACAAGCCCACTTAAACTCGCGATAACTATGATTCCGGCAATATCAACAAATGTAACTCAAACCCCATCACCTGTAATAGAAGAAGATATAAAGTGGGAGACTACTTCTCCTCTCATAACACTTGAAAATAATCCTGAACCAATAGGGTTTATCATTTTACGTAACGTAATTTCCGCAAAGACAAATGAATATTGGAAAGAATGTTACAGATGTATAAAAAAATTTTATCCTAGAAATAGAATACTTATAATAGACGATAATAGCAATTATTCTTACGTTTCTAACGACCCGCTAGAAAACACAATGCTTATAAAAAGTGAATTTCCTAAAAGGGGAGAATTTTTGCCATACTATTACTATTTAAGAACACATTTTTGCAATACAGTTGTTATTTTACATGATTCGATGTTTATTAAACAATATACTGATTTTAATGTAGATGATTATAAAATTATTTTAGATTTTGGAAAAGCAAATATTAATGATAATGGTTCCCTACCTTATCAAGCAAAATTATTAAATGCTTTAAATAATGAAAAATTAAATAAATTTTATAGAACAAAGGATGATGATATGTGGAAAGGATGTTTTGGATGTATGTCTATTATTAAATATAATTATTTGAAAAATATCGATAACGAATTTCGCATATCTAGTTTAATACCGCATATAACGTGTCGTGATGATAGATGTGCACTTGAGAGAATAATAGGATGTTTACTACAAGTCAATAAAAAATCAGAAAAATCATTACTTGGTAATATTAATAAATATAATAGTTGGGGGTTTACATATGAACGCTATGTTAGAAATGAATATAGTAATTCGTTTCCACTATTAAAGGTATTTACAGGACGATAGTATTATAGTATTTTCACAGTATTTTCACAATAATGAATTATAATAGTATTATTATAATTTAATTTCCGTTTTTTTTTTAAAATAATATCTCATTTTTTTATAGGAATGCCTTTACCTTTAGCGTTATTTGCTTCGTCATATAATGAAGATGACGAAAGTGGAACAACATTAAATCAAAATTCTAAAGCATCATATATACCTTCAAAAAATAATAAAAATAATTATATGTTAGATGGTAATAGCAATAGTAACAATAACAATAATGATAAACCTAAAAATACCCAAAATATGCGAAAAACAATTAAACAAAAACCGTCAGCACCAAATGAGTCGAAGTTATCTGCATTATTGAAATCTATGGATGAATCAAGCGATTCCGAAAATGAAAATGACGATGGTCGCAGTAATTTAGTAAATTATAAAGGGGTAAGTGAAAATAATAATAATAATAATAGTAGTTCAAGTATGTTCCCCCCTTTACCCGAATTAAATTACAAAGGTCCTTCTATGATGCAGTCTCTATCTCAGTCATCATCATCATCATCACCATCATCACCGCCATCACAATCGTCTCCTGGATCTCATACACCAGATATCCCTACATCATCAACCGGTGCTGTTTCAAATAGTTCATATGATAATATACCAAGCACATATGCTAATCAGTATTATAAACAGTTTGTCCCATATATGAATCAGAGTTCATCTGAAATGCCTGAGCAGCCGAAAAGCGAATTAATAGAGAAACTCAATTATATTATTGATATTTTAGAAGATCAGCAAGACTATAAGACAAATTCTATTTTTGAAGATTTAATATTATACGCATTTTTAGGAATATTCGTAATATTTATCGTAGATTCATTCTCGCGTTCCGGGAAATACGTAAGATAAACATATGATATATATTAAACATATGAGAAGCTACAGAAGCGTGAGATTAAGGGAAATTCCCTATTCATATAATATTAATTTATTATTGCCACATTTTCTGGCAATAATGTTTTGCATATATAATTATGAAAAAGTAACGTGTTTTTCTCTACTAAAATGGGTTTAATATTTATTAAAAAATAATCAATTAGTTTTTTATTATGCGATAGTGTATCGATTAGGATACACCCAACCTCGCTGCCATCCACAATGCCGCGCCCTTTTTTCTCTATTTTAAGCGCATTTATAAAACCACATATGAAATAATTGTCATGTGTATATTGTAACTGTATTGTGCATGGTAAATAAGATACGTCACTTAAACTATTATTTATAATACGCTTATTTGATTTTCGAAACATATATACTGCCATTGGTATATTGTTTTCCCCGCTTGTCATTCCCGCATTGTTTTTTTGTAACAGTATATAAATAGAATATAGTTCGCATTTAACAAGATGCATAATATGTGGAATGGATGGAACAATGAATGCGTCGAATAATTTATAATGATTGCTATAGTGTTGTGAATGTAGGAAATCAATAAATATATTTATATTTTGTGTTCCAATCTTTACCAAGGTTATACTGGGATGAAATCTGTATTCTATAGGATTCCAGGTTGATAGAGGTATATAAAAAGAATGATATTCTACAAAAGGAACGATTAATTTTGGAACATTCACAACAGTATATTTAAAAATAGATGCAACTATTTTTTCTTTATTTCTTACAACTTTTAATCCATTTTCTTGATACAGATTATGTTTTGTATTTTTATTTATATATGGGGAATTTCCCTTAATCTCACGCTTCTGTAGCTTCTCATGTTTTTCAGATTGTATGAAATCCCGATCTCTTCTCACCATTTCGTCCCAATCATGAAACATTTTATAATTGTATGTTTGAATCATCTCAGTCACTTGTGTTTCGAGTATTTCTTCTGAGTTATAATAAATTTGTGAAAAGTAAATAGGTATCGATTTTGTATCAACCATCGATTTACTAATTTTAGATTTAAAAAAACAATATAAGGGTATAGAAATAATCACACCCACTACATTATTTATTGAAACAACATTTGGAATACTTGTTTCTGTAGGTTCACTATGTTCACTATGTTCACTATGTTCACTATGATCACTATGTTCACTATGTTCACTATGATCACTATGTTCACTATGTTCAATACTTTTGTATATGGTTTTATAATTCATCGTTATAATAGGATTATACTCATGATTTAACAATAAAAGTTTCAGTTCATCTTTATGCAATCGGCGAATAATATCTAAAAATTTAATGTTTCCATTATTATATTTTTTATTAAAATATGGATAGTTATTTATTAATACCACTATATCCTCGTAATGTGAACTAGTTCTCTCTACCTCATTTACATATATATTTCCTATTTTTACAGGAGTATTCGTATCCGTTATATATGAAACATTATTATTTAAAAAATTTAAATGGATTGTATCTTTCGGATCATCGCGCAATAAAAAAGGCTTTGGTTTTACCCAATTTAGTATATTATATCGATAAAATACAGGCTGATTCACCCAAAATTTATATTTAATTTTATTATATCCGTATGCTACCAAAATAAATAATACAATACTTATTATGATATAATACAAATACATATCATAATAAATCATTACAAATATTTTTTATATTTTAGACGATTATGAATATTATACAATCTTATATTCTGTATAATATTCGTATAATATTGTTCATTTTTAATTATGAATGAATTTCTATATTTCTCACGCTTCTGTATCATCTCATGTATATAATAGGACACACATTCTCAGTTTGACGGTTTATAAAGTATATAAATATATTGAAAGGATTTATTATAAGGAAGCAAATCATATTGTGCCAACATATTAAATCCACAATCTTTAACTTCACTAAGAATAATCGTCTGATCAGGTGTATGAAAATTCTGAAGATTTTGCCGTTTATTACCATTTTTACGATTTTTGAATGTTTCACGCAATTCTATTTTTTCCGGATCATGCGCACTCATTTTCATATCTGATTGATAAATAATATCATCTATAACTGCATCATTATTTCCCAAATAATTATGAACATTTTTTTTATTAAATAAACGCATAATGCCAGGCGAAAATCTACGCTCTCGTGCTCCATACGTTTGTGAATCATAAAATCCGCCAACATTCATAAGATGAATTGCTAAAAATCCACCAGGAACCAACCATTTGTAACAATTTTCAAATAACATGCGACGATTTGAAATTGTATAAACGGCAAAGTCGAGCAATGTTATTAATGTAAATTTCTCTGTTTCAAAGGTAAGTTGATTTGTTCCATCTCCTATAACATATTTACTATCAGGGTATTTTTTCTCAGAATATGACACCATATCTTTTGATTTATCCATTCCATAACCATTAAATCCTTTTGATGTTAGAGTATCAACATGTTTCCCCGTTTTTGAACCTATTACTAAAACATCGGTTTGTTTAACAGGTTTTGTTTTGTTTAGGATAATACCAACTTCGTAATCATCCACCAAATCGCTATAGAATAAATTTTCGTATATGTTTGCATAAAAATTATCAAGCGATTCTTCGCCTACTTTGTTAGTTTCGTCTCTTTTAATAGTAAATGCCTCGGCTTTATTAGATACACTTGAATCAGAATTAATATCTATAAAAAACAAACGATAAACGTATACAACCGATATAAGAATAATAAAAAATACCGTCATTACTACCCAACATGAAGAACTATTTATTTTATTAACTGCTGTGTCAATAATTGTCATTTATTTAATTTATATTTATATGTATTATTATTATATATTTTTTTATAGAAAAAATAGTATATGGATAACGAATCTCAAATTAATGATATTAGAACTATAACAGAATTTAAAGGAGAGTCGTTTTCAAAATATAAAAGAACAGATGTCCGCAAAGAATTACTAAATTGTTTCCTACAGGGTAAAATAGAACCGGCATGCAATTGGGGCGCCGAACTTATTTGCGCAGGACAGTTTCTAGATTTATGGGATATTATTCTTACATTTTTAGGAAAACATATCCATTTAGCCAATCCCAAATTAGCAATCTATTTAGAAATGCGATATGAGAACTTTAAAACCATTTTATCATCTGGATATAATGACGACATAATTCGGTTAAGAAATCACCCCAAAATACGTTCGCTATTTGCAGAAGTAATATGCATATTATGCTCAAGCAATAAAAAACACAGTTTTCAAGGTATTAAAATAAACAAAGAAGAAGAATATGATATAATACATATGACAAATAAGCTAAAAGCATCATCGGTATCATATGCACAATCTATTTATCGTAAAGATGATCCTAAAGAACTATTTATAGCAATCAATGAATTTGCATACCATATATCACCTGAATCAAATAATGCACTTCAAGCATGCTTTTGGCTAGAATGGATAATGGAGTTTCAAAAAATATGCGGCAATAAAAAAGAAAAATGTTTATGTGAACGGAGAAGTAATATGCCTGTAGATGAAAAGTTTCAGATGGATCCTATATGGATTCTATGGGAACTTATCCTTAAAAATTCCCAATCTCTCGATAGTATAAAAATTAAAATTCTTAATAGTATACTAAAACTATACTGTTTAAAGTATACGCCAGGTGTGAAAAAAAGACGGCGTTATTTAATATATTATGCGATTTCTATTTTAACCGAAAAATATGATACTAAAATAGAAATAACGAAAGATAAAGAATTAATAGAAAATGTAGTGAAAAAAATAAATGCAGTTTATAAACAAATAAAGAAAAACGAAATAGGACCTAAAGTAGACTATCTAATGACAGATATTCGCAAAAGTTCACTGGAAAAAACAATCGATAAATTACAGTTACTAAATAAATTTGATTTCGGAATGAACGCATCACTAGAATGATGCGAACACATGTCAAATTAAAACCCTTTCTTTAGTGCATAGGTAATTGTAGTAACCACATAAAATAATATAGCACCCCACAATGTATCAGTAATTGCTGCTTTTATAGTATATTTTTTGAAAATTGCTAAATTTGTAAAATCAAATATACCATAAGCGCAAAATCCGAGAATAAATGCATCAAATGCAGGTTTGTTTACAGATATAATAAAATAATTAAGAAGAATTGCCATAAGAATATATGTAAAAATGGCAGGAGCTACATTTACAACAAGTGGAGAATTTTGAATTGCAGCTACTGTTTTATCAAAAACGGGTTTTCCGATAAAAAACAAATAGACAGAGTCGATAAGAACTAATAATATCGAACTTACAATAAAAGAATTCATTTTTAGTTAAAAATCCGACGATTGGAAATACTTTATATATTATTGCAATATTTAATAATATAAAGATTAAATATTTTATAGTTATATTTTATTATGACGAAAGAAAAATCAAAACCCAAACACAAATCCAAATCCAGTTCTCTAAAACGTTCTCTTAATATTTTAATGGGCGGAGAAGAAAATGCCGGTGATGGTGCCGGTGCTGGTGCTGGTGCAAATAAACCCGAATCTGCAAAATCAACATCATTTTTCTCCTTTTTAGATAGATTTAAAAGCGAAAAGCCGGAAATGCCCAAAGATTTCAAAGCATCAAATGGTGCTGATATGGATGCAGATGCAGACGCAGATAAAGGAATAACATTCAAGTCAAATAAATTATTATCTGTTTTATCTCCATCAGAAGCCGCATCGGTTTCATCCGGATCTGGTGATTCCGAATCTTCTCCATCAATATGGTGGTTTGTATTTAGAGTAATTATTGTCTTTTTAATAGTCATTGTTTTTGCTCTTAATTTAACCGGATATTTAGAAAACACGGTTGAATGGTTTAAGCAACAAATAGAAATATATATTACACCTTTATTGGTATCGATTGGTATTGTAAAACCGACGCCAAGTATTGTTAGTAGAGATGCATTGCCAGGTAAAGACTCAAATACGGGCACAAATACAATGAACCAACTTGAGCAAAATGTTGGAACAAATCCCGTAACAACTACTCCGCCATCTACAACATCTCCGACCGCTTCTACACCTATATCCACAATGCCACGCGCTGACACTAGTTTGAAACCTATTCCTATTCAACCAAATCAAAGGAAAACGCCGTTACAAAATCAGGGCGAATCGGTGCGCCCACCAGGTTCAGCACCTGCGTCATATAAGCAAGAGTCGAGTCGTGAAAAAGAAAAGGAAGAATCAGTCAAAAAGGCATTAGAATATGCGCTTAAAAATCAGCATCCTGCTGCGGATGATGCCACGAGTAATACGCAAATTCCGAGAGCAAAGTCGGGGTATTGTTACATAGGGGAAGATAGGGGATTTAGAAGTTGTATCAATGTATCAGAAGATATGAAATGTATGTCGGGTGATATTTTTCCAACGATGGATGTATGCGTAAACCCGCGACTTAGGGTATAAAATTGTTATTTATTGGATAATGATAATTATAATGATAATTATAATTATAATGATAATGATAACAATAAATGACAGGTGTAAAATATTATAATATTTCGATATTATAATATTTCGATATTATATTATTTTTATAATGACAATTATAACAACTAATGCTTCAAACTTTGTAGACGCAGCCAATCCACCAAATAGTGGATACATAGCTAATTCAGTAGCTGCTGGAACTAATAATACCACCAGTGTTTCAATCTATAGTAATACTCAAATTGACCCATCTACACCATCACTACCATCAATCGGTATGGGTTATTCGTCACAACTATTTTATAATAGTTTAGATACAACAAATATTCTCCCTATTACGGGATCATTTAGTCCAGGCAGTAATATCCAAACTGTAACAGCTAGTCAGTTAAATTCTATGTCAGGAACACCAAATGCTAGTAATTTTTATTTTAATAAAACGCTAGTATTTTTATATTATTCGAATCAAACTTATGGTGATAACAATCTTACCATACATCCATTACCAAACGCATTTATTATCCCTGCACCACCTGGTGGAAGTTTAAATTCATATGGAGGAGTTCAGATAGCCAATGCAACTTTTACTGTTCAACCATGTAATAAACCCACATCATTAACGGCTACAAATTATGCAAATGGCCAAGTGCAATTAACATGGACAGCACCAGACAATGGCGGAAGCCCGATAACAGATTATCTTGTTCAATATAGAAATAATTCGGGACCAGGACCTTGGATTACTTACCTACATGCACAGTCTGCATCGCCTGTTATTGTTGTTACTGGATTAACTGATGGTATAACATATGATTTTCAAGTAGCTGGAATAAATGGGTATTGTGGTGGTGTAGGACCCGTATCGGGGCTTTTTTCAAATATAGCAACAGTTAGTGTATATACAATACCAACCCAGCCTACAAATTTAGTTGCGATTGCATCAGACGGAGGGGCGATTTCTTTATCATGGAATGCATCTATATCATCAGATCCCCTTCCAATAACATATACAATTCAATATAAAGTCGGAGGATTTGGAGATTGGATGATTCTTGCAACAACTACAAATATATATTACAATATTGCGGATTTTAATACTATTGCTATTGTAAATAATGGTGTTACATATTGTTTTCAAGTATATGCGCAAAATAGTATAAATGACATTAGTTATATATCAAATATAGCACAAGCTATGCCTTTTAATAATAGTCTGGTGCCAGCACGCGAATGGTCTCGATTTCAACCTAATTGTCCTAGTTATAAAACATCGATGAATGGAATCGCCGAAACAAGTTATGATATGCAGCATAAAGCTAATATTTTGCAATGTCCTGAAAATGGAATACTTAATTTTACGAAAGCAATGCGGTGGTCTATGGCTGCAAAGAATCAACTTACACGTCAAAAAGGATGGGCTTCACAGTCACAAACAAATACATACCCCAATATTACAAATATAGACGGCACGCCAGGAGTAGGATTGAAAGTCGTAAATAATACATTAACATGTTGGAACGAAGTTTCGCCAATCATATGCAACTCATCTTCTAGTTCTGGTGTTCCAGGTAAACCTGTTATACTTTGTTTTGCAGCAGATGCCCCTTTTAATAATTATAGACATCCTAAAACATACTCATCTGGTGGAACTAAGTGGCCGATGGTTTATTCTAAATAACCGTAACAACCGTAACAACCGTAATAACAACTACATATATAAGATGTAAGTTGTAATTTGTAATACACTCAGTCAAGATGATATTATTATTAAGAAGGAACAGCATTCTGGTCAAAATACCATCTATCTGCCAAATATCTCGGTCTATTAAAACTATCATCCAAATTCTTTGAAACCGATTTCATATTGGGTCCACTTGTGAGAATATCCTGTATCTCGGCAATACTGATTGCATTATTATAATATGTCAAATTCGATAAATATCCTGAAAATCCACCATTCAAACAAACATTAACATCATCGTAATTTTGCTTTACAATATTTTTCATAATGTGCCGTTTAGTTAAACGCCCATTTACATATACATCGCAGTTATTATTTTGAACACGGATTACAACATTCATCCATTTTGCAATTGGCAAATCTTTTATAACTATTTTGTTATCATTAGCATCAAATGTATTCATTATAACAGTGATACCATCATATGTAGGATTTACGTATAAACCAGGTGCATTATTTGTGGAAACAATACCATTGCTACCCATTTCCTTGCTTCCCTTATTAAATACATGATGATAGGATTGATCATTTGTAAAACCATTCAAAAACAACCACGTAGACCATGTAAATTCTATACCATCTTTTTCATTATTAGAACGAATAACAGTAATCGATTTTTTAATATTAGGATCTTGTGATATAGTCGAAGAATCTGAACCGTTAATATATCCGTTTACTAATATAACTTTACCACTTGGGGAAAATAGCCATCCAAGAAATGCAACCATTAATCTAAATAAAATAGCGAAACCGATTACCACCATTAGTAAAAATGCAATTTTCGCAACCCAACTATTGGATTCCAAGAAATCTTTAGAACCTTCGACCATACTCGATGAACTAAAATCTTTAAATCCCGATGTTGCCGACTGTGTTGGAGCGGCATCTAATATTGGTGCTTCTATTTTAGGTTGTGGTGGAGGAGGTGATGATTCAGCCATGTATATTTATATATTAGATATAAAATATTTATATCATGCTTAATATATTGTTGCACTAATTGTAAATATTACACTATTTAATTATTGCACTATTTTAATTACTGAAAATAATTAACCAATAATATAATGATTAATTATTTTAAATGAGTAATAGATATTAACAATTTTATCTAAATACTAAAACTTTTCATAACAGAGTTATCTTTCAAGAAAGACATTTGTAATTTGTATCGTTTCAATGCATTCAAGTCAAATGCTGAATTATTATATCCTCTTGCATATATATCCCACGCCTCCTTTGGACTAAATACTTCGGAGTTATATAATACGCTTGCAATATAACCGGAAAATCCAGGCAATTTACTTGAACTAGTGATATCTCCTCCAATGTATATAGATTTACCTGTAGGAATAGGTTTTGCAACATCAGACATACTACATGTCTTAATTAACTTACCATCAATATATACATCGATTGCACGATTATATACACTAATAGATATATTTACCCATGTCTGTAATGGGAAATTAGTAACACTACAAGTAGTTGTAAAATATCCTGTATCAGAAGAAATAGCTGCAAGATATGAGTTAGATGTTGATGTTGAAGATTGCGTTCTAACATAAATTTGCAAATCATTTGTTGATTCTGAAAAATATAATGCAAAATAATAAAATGAACTAGCACCATCGGGGATAACTAAAATATTTTTTCTCTTTCCATAATTGGTCCCCCAATCATTGATATATGTCCATGTCGAAAAAGAATAATTGCTTTTTGAACTATCTATTGAAGTAAGTGCCACACTTTTTGACACTGCTGCGTCTTGAAAAGACATCAATACTTCCATCGAGGTAAAAAAGTAACTCCATATAATATATAAAATTATAACAACGATTACAACACCTATTATTAATTTTAAATCCATTTATATTATACATCTAGAAATTTTTCTTAATAACAATAATAACAATAATAATAATAATAACAATAATTATAATAATGATAATTATTGTTTAATAGTTTGCAATAGTTTGCAATAGTTTATACTAAATTTAAACCGTTACGGGAGGATTCATATTTTTCATAGAATCATACATTAATTTTACATTTTGCGCCAATATCGGTATCTTATAATATACTAAACTACACATCTCTCCATATATCCCAGGCGATGAACCTATAATTACTCCATTTGGATTTTGATAAGGTATTATATTTGGCTCAGATATTACTAAATCTCCATTAATAAATATATCCATTCCACCATCTATGAAATTCACATAAACATGATTCCATTTTGAATATATTATCTTTATATCTTTACCTGTTTTTTTATCAGGGGCAATAACTGTTCTTTTACCTCCATTTACATCTGTTACATCAATTGCGAAGACAAGTGCCCCTTTTTCAGCATTAAATTGGATATCGGGCACATTTCCACAGTTAATCAATGATGTATTTTGAATATACGCCTCATTTGTATTGTTCGGAACTGGATGAATATATATCCAACTCGATACACCATAATTTAAGTTTTTATTCATTAATTTCATTGAAGGTGGAATTGAAATCATATTTTTCATTTCAAGAGGATATACTTTAGTTGTTAGCACTATACCATCGCTATTTATTACTGTATTAAATAATTTTGGAATCAAAAATTTAGAAGCTATTAATGCAATTTCAATAAGTAAAATAATAACTACCGTATATTCTTTCTTAGCTATTTGCAATTGTTCTCTTAATACATTCGAACAGTCAATAATAAAACAAGGAATGTATAAAACTAATTTTATAATAAAATCAAATATAAATCCTAATCCATTATTGCTAGATATTGTTAGATTAGATGATGTATTGAAATTAAAAATACTAAGTATCAAAGCAACTAATCCCATCAGTAATAGAAAATTAAAAATGCTAACAATTTGAACAGTTGTAGATGGTATAGACATGATTTTAGATAATGCGTAAATGATTATTCCCATAACAATTGCAAACCCAGCAAAGTATGCACCTATTTTGGAAATAAATAATACATATGGACTAGTTTGTTCTACACCAGAACCACCCGATAAAGAATATATAACCAACAATAATAAAATAACCCCAATCGTCAAAAATCCCAGAAGCGACAAGGTTTTATATGTTTTTAAAAATTCGAAACTATTCTTATAGTAAATATAAAATGTAAACCATGCATAAAATAAAAATACTGCTAGTAGAAAATACTTAATTACGCCCGTAAATAGCGACTTTATCGTTTCGCAATAAAAATTTATATCTGTCAAATAAGAAAAAAAAGACTGGGAGCTGGATTCTACTCCGATATTAGATGTAAAAGTTTTAACACCAGATGAACCGTAAAATTTAAATGCATACAAATATATCCATCTTGCTAGAAATAATACAGACAATATTTGAAAAACATTAGATAACAGTCCATTATCAGTATATTTATATAAAAAATAATTTACAATACCAAAACCAATAATAACAATCGCATTTAAAGCTAGGGAAATCTTATTAGTAGCTAAATACGCAATAATGTTTTCACTATTCGATAAAAATAAACCTGCTAAAATTGCTATAACAATAGATGATATTTTCACTGTTGTGCTTATTTTATCCCAAAAGAATACGACGCTTATAATAAGCGTTGCTAATACCAAGCCTATCAAAAATGGTAATAATATATTTGAAATTTTTAAAACCATACTGATTGCTTGGCTTATTAAATCAAGTATTGAGCCCGCCGCGAAATTTAATACTAATAAAATAGACAAAATAACCCAAGTAGGATCGGTAACACTTTTTGTTTTTTCAGATAAATCTTTTCGCGAAATAACTAAAATCATTATTATTGGTAAACACCATAACGCCGTTAAAAGGTCTAAATTTATAAAATTACCTAAATTTTCTATATTAAAATATGCGCATAATGATATAATAACCAAAATTAATGTTATACCTATCGTATAACTTGTAATTAATCCACCAGTAGTAAATAACATAGCAATTGATATAAGCAATAATGCATAAATAATAAATTTTGTTACTGATAAAATAAGCCCCAACGGTGATGATGAGGATGACTGATCCATTTTATATATTAATATATTATCTTATTATAATTTATTATATACATACATACTTGATTATTTATTACTTATTTATTACTTATTCAATTTACAATTTGTCTAATCTATCCATTGCTGTTTTTTTTCCATGACAGTCACGACATAATGCTACTAAATTACTAACTTCATTTGATCCGCCGTTGTGTAAAGCTATTACATGATCTACCTCAAACCACGCAGGCAATTGTCGTTTACAATCTCCGCATAACCAATTCTGATTTGCAGCGACAAATTTCTTTTTTGTTTCACTTACACTTCGTTTTGTAGTTCCTTTACCCGACATCATCATACGATTAACATTTGCCGATGATTCATTAGAATTATCGCCACCACCACCCCCACCTCCACCACTCATATAAATATCCTGGTTTGTATCTGTAAATGATTTTGTATTTGTTAAATTTAAAAATGGACTAATTAAATCAGCAGAGTCACGTGTCATAGGTAAGGTTCTTATCATATCATTTGCTCTACCGAAAAACTCTTTAGAATTTTCGGGATTTTTTTTGAAAAATAAATAAAGAGACAATCCTCCAAATGCGAATGTGGCCATTTTTAAATATTTGCTAGATTTTATAGTATTTAATATTTTTATTAACTTACCATCGTAATATGTATTTGCTATTAATAATCCTGTTATTATAAATATTACTAATTCTATTTTCATTATATGTTGTCAATTATATATTCAACATATAATAATTTTCTATGTTATAGTTTTTAGTTTAGTTTTTAGTTTAGTTTAGTTTTTAGTTTAGTTTAGTTTTTAGTTTAGTTTTTAATGTTTTAATTTTCTAGTTTTATTTTTTATTCTATAACCTCCTCGTCCTCGCCCACGTATATGGTGTCCATATTTATTACTTATTTTTCGTCCTCGTCTTCTTCTTTGTCCTCGCCCTCCCTTTACAACTACAGGTTCATGATTTTTAAAAGATGTTGTTATTTGACCATAACTTTTTATTGTATGTTTTTTACTTGATTTTTTTGTTTTTAAATGGGAGGGATGTGCATGCTTTATATGTTTTACGTGTTTTTCTATGTCATCATAAAACAACAAATTTGCAGATAATTTGTTTGCAATACCCTTTTTTTTAATATCTATTACTCCATCGTGTTCATGTTTACCTACTATTTTACTTACTCGATGAATATGCGCAGCTCTATGATGTATATCTGTTAAAAATTTATTTAAATCATTAATATCATCGACTAATTTTGGTATATCTATTTTTTTATCACCATTCTTAAATATATTATCTATTAATATATTCATTATTTTATTAATAAATATTTTATACTCATTATTTGTCATATAATATTTACCATGTTCATGATGAATTAACTCGAAATATATTGACATTATACCCCATATATCTATATTCATTGAATATACCTCGTGAAAATATTTACCCAATTCCAGTCTTGAATTAATCGTATAAGTCATTAATACATCAACTATATATTCTATAATATAGTTCATAAGAATATTATTCGATATTAATTCATCAATAATATTTGACTCTTTATCCGATATATGCTGTAACATATCCCCTTTGTATCCTGTAATAAATATTCCCAATAATATTTTGAAATGGTTTTCGTGATTTTGTAGAAAAATAAAATAATTAGACAACGCAAATACACGCAAACTATCTCTTGATATTTTAACGTTTCCTAATTGTAAAGTTTTTAAAAAACTTTTGTATTTTTCTAGTATATCTTTTGAAAATAGAAATGTAGAAAAGGGGTGTTGATATTGCACACTTAATTTATATAATGCATTAGGAAATTTTGTTTTATCTGATGGAATGGTATATGATAGCCCCCAATCAATTACGGTAGGTAATTCAGTATCATTTAAATTAAACAATATATTAGCGGATTTAATATCGCCATGAATTACTCCATTTTTATTTATGGATGGCATAATTTTTGATACATATTCTATTATAATATTATTCAATTTAATTATATTAAGTGAACTTAATTTTGTTTTTTTTATAAAATCATTCATTGATATACCCAATTCAGGCATATTTATAATTTTAAATTTATCCAAATTATTATTTATAGTAGTAGAATTTATCGGTTTATGTGTAGCAGTATCTTTAATATCTGATATAATATGATCACATGTTTTATCTATATTTTTTTTATCTTCTTCGGTAAATTCTTTTGGTTTACATATTTTAATATTATCAATTAATAAATATTTTTTTATATCTGCCGGAATATGTTCTAATTTTTGTTTAATACGCGATATATATTCATATTCTCTAATAGCATTTCCGGTTTCCAATAACTTACTTACATAATTCTTAGGTGTTTCTGAATCTTCACATTGTATTGCTGGTTTAAATAAACAACCATACCCCCCGCTTGTAAATGGCGCACCACCATCGTATTGTTGTAATAAATTTGTATTTGGGGTTATGGTTTTTTTTATTTTCATACTTTTATATATTTTATATTTGTTATAGTTACTATATAAATATATTTTTATTTTTCAATAGTTTGTTCAATAATTCATTAAATAATTCGTTCAATAATTCGTTCAATAATTCGTTCAATGTTTATATAAATAATATACACCACCGATACCCCCAACTAGTATAAGAAAAAATACTAATTTTTGCCTATATTTTAATTCTTCTTGTATTTTTATTGCTTTTGGTTTATAGTTATAATAATATTCTTTCAATGCTTGAGAAAGCGATATTTCAGCCTTATTTGTCATTTTATTTATACGATTATGTATAAAATGAACCCACTTTATAAATGAGTCGCGACTATCTAAATAAGGCGTAATGGGATACTTATCCAATAATCCGCTAAATTTATTACCCATTCTCGAATCAGGCATAAATAATGGAAAATTATGAATTAATTCATAATATTTTTTTTTTGTAACGTCGTTAGGGTGTATCGGATAACAAATTGCGATAGTCAATAGAACAAACCAATAGTGAGGTCCCCATACTGTTGAATCTAATACCATTACTAATTAGAAACAATATAAAAAGATAACAAAGAATACATATAATTATGAATTCAAAAAATTTAAAATTAACATATAATAATTTTTGTAATAACTGCGGGAAAACAGGGCATTTATTAGCAGACTGTAAAAACCCAATTACAAGTATAGGAATAATTTCATTTAGATATAATATAACTAACAATTGCCTAGAATATCTTTTAATACAAAGAAATGATAGTTTTGGGTTTGTAGAATTTATTCGAGGAAAGTATCCATTATTTAATTTACAGTATATACAAACATTGATTAACGAAATGACGATAGAAGAAAAAAATAAACTATTGAATATGACTTTTGAAGAAATGTGGAAATTACTATGGGGCGATTTTTCTAGTCTTCAATATAGAGGTGAAGAAACATCATCAAAAGATAAATTTGAGACTTTAAAAAAGGGAATAAAAATTAAAGATGTTGAATATAACATACAAACATTAATCCAGAATTCTACAACAAATTGGGCAGAGCCTGAATGGGGATTTCCTAAAGGACGTAGAAATTATCAAGAAAAAGATATTGATTGTGGAATTCGTGAATTTATAGAAGAAACCGGATATTCTCCGTCTGATTTTAAACTAATCGAAAATATTATTCCATATGAAGAAATGTTCATCGGTTCGAATATTAAAAGTTATAAACATAAATATTATCTAGCCAATATGTGCAACAATACAAAAGAAATTCAAGATTATCAAAAATCAGAAGTTAGAAATATTAAATGGGTTAGTTTTGAAGAATGTATAAATTATATTCGTCCTTATAATTTAGAAAAAATTAATATAATACAAAAAATAAATAAGGTTTTACAAGAATATAGATTATATTAACATTATATAAGAACTACTTATTCATTTATATTATAATATTATATACTAATGGATCCAGACCCAAGTAAAAAACAGGATCAAAAACCTAAAAAACCATCAATACAAATTAACAAAATTAATATTCCTGAACATTTGCGAAATAAATTGAATCCCAAGCAAGCAACTGGACAAGGTGCTGGTGTTCATCTAGGGGCTAATGTTGGACAAGCAGGACTAGCAGGCGCTACCTCATTATCAACTATGGACCCATTTATAAAAGTTGTGGCCGATTCAAATAGGGGTATTATTTTAATGCCCGTTCTTTCTGATGTTACATTCTCTATACCATCATCTTCATCTATAAAATCCATGTTGCCTGATTCGTCTTCGGCTTCGTCGCAGGGTAAAAGCATTCCAAGCAGAGTTCCAAGTGATCAACCCGTTATAAATACTTCGAAAACCCCCAATATATCTACAGGACAATCACGCTCTTTAAGTTTTCCTAATTTTTCTAATCTTTCTAATGCGCCTTTTTCTGCATCAGGTTCACAATTACGTTCTGAACGCAATGCATTTGGAAATGTATTACCTTCTTCGGATACATCATCCTCATCAACATCCAAGAGGAAAGAATTTAATATTTCTTTTCCTGTTAGTCTAGCAGGTGAAAAAAAAATAGATATTGGTTCTGGTATTAATATTTCAATTCTACCAAAAGATAGTTCTAGTATTGGTTCTTCTTCTTCTTCTTCTTCATCCGCGAATGCTAGTCGCGAAGGATTTGTATCATCCGAAATACCGCCTCAGGGAAGCAGTATTGCTGCAGCAGCACCTCTTTCAGATATTAGTATAGGACGCGAAGATTTATCAAGAGCACCATCTTCAGAAGTAGAAGCGGCGGCAGCAGCAGTAGCAGAAGCAGAAGCAAAAGCAAGAAGTTTACAGTATGGATTACCGCCTCCGTCTCCATCTCCGTCTCCACCCTCGTCCTCATCAACAGTAACAGCACAAACAGCACAAACATCGTCATCATCAATCAAAGGATTAAGGGGTGAAAGTGATGTAAGTAGTGAATCTAAATTTCAAGAAGATTTACAAGAACGTTTTCTTGCAAATATGTCTCCAGAACAACAAAAAGAATTTGTTTTTAATCCAGATATGTCTAAGAAATCAAAAAAACAACAAAATAGTTTTTTAAAAGAAAAAGGTGAAGCCGAGAGACAGTCTATTGATCACTTTAATCAACATTTTTCTAAATTATCAGCCATGGGTTCATCACCGTCACCACCATTATCACCATCGGAAGAATTAGAAGCACAATCCGATGAAAATGCATATAATTTTTTATATCCAACACTGGATGATCCAGAATTTAATATAAAAATTGCATCTAAAAGGGAATTTGCTGATACAAGATATGATGGGGCTGTTTTGGACAGTTTAGAAGCAATAAAAAGACACTCGGATAAAATGTGTAATGCCGATTTCGAATTATCGCCGCATCAATTGTTTGTCCGCAATTTTCTTTCTTTTCAGACACCATATAATAGTCTACTTTTATATCACGGTTTGGGAACAGGCAAAACGTGTTCAGCGATTACAATATGCGAAGAAATGCGCGACTATCTTACCCAAATCGGTATGTCAACTTCCCAGAAAATAATCATCGTTGCTAGTCCAAATGTCCAACAAAATTTCAAATTACAGCTTTTCGATAAAAATAAACTAAAACTAATCGATGGGATATGGAATATACGATCATGCACAGGTAATAAATTTTTAAAAGAAATGAATCCAATGAATATGAAAGGAATGGAAGAAGAAAAAGTAGTATCTGAAATTAAAAAAATTATTCGCCGTTCTTATCGTTTTTTGGGGTATGATCAATTTGCCAATCTTATTGAAAAAACATCCACTATAAGTGACGAAATTATTGATAAATCGCATAGAACGAAAATCATGATGCAAAAATTAAAAATAGTATTTGGCAATTCGCTTATTGTAATTGACGAGTTTCATAATATAAAAAGCACGGATGAAAAAAGTGGCACACGTGCTGTTGCCGATCAATTAGAAAAATTAGTAAAGTTCGGACCATTCCTTATGACGCGTCTTCTTCTTTTAACAGGCACACCCATGTATAATAGTTATCGTGAAATTATATGGTTACTCAATATTATGCGTTTAAATGATGGGAGGGCTATGATTGATATACGCGATGTGTTTAATTCTAACCCAGACGAAGGAATATTCGTAGAAACAAATGAAGGAGAAGGAGAAGAAGGACGACGACGACGGGGGCAAATTATCGAAACAGGACGCGAAAATTTGCGCAGGTTTTCAACCGGCTATGTATCTTATATACGCGGAGAAAATCCTTATACATTTCCTTTTCGCATATATCCCGACGAATTTGCACCGGAGCATACATTTTCCGGACTCATAGGCGTTGAAGCTGGCTCTAGATCTGGGAAGAAACTAGAATACGAAATACCGACCATGCAAATAAATGGACGACAAATACCCGAACATCGCGCACTATCTAGAATGCAAGATAAAATATATTTAACAGAAGCATCGGAATACCAACAAAATGTATATTCGTATATTATTCGCCATTTTCTTACCTTAAAACGCGATGAAATGCGCAATATAGAAGAATCCGTTTCTGTAGGTATTAATATTCTGCGAAGCCCTATAGAAGCGCTTAATATATCATATCCGTCCGATGATTTCGATCCTGTCTCTGAAAACCCCAACTATGATATTCGTCTTCTTGTTGGGAAATACGGACTTAGAAATATTATGAATTACAATGAAGATACTAAAACCAATTTTGAATACAAGGCAGACAAACCGCATATATTTTCCAGAGAATTAATAGGGAATTATAGTTCAAAAATAAAAAATATTTGCGACAATATATATAAATCGGACGGCATTATATTGATTTATAGTTTTTATATTGAGGGTGGTGTAATACCAATGGCGCTTGCATTGGAAAGTATGGGTTTTACTAGGTATGGAACAAAAGCTAAACCTTTATTTAATAACCCACCAGATGGAGTAAGACCGATTGACGGAATTACGTCTCGTAAAAGGACAGAGATGCATCAGAATGAGACATTTTTTCCTGCAAAATATGTAGTTATTTCAGGAGAAGCTGCATTATCCCCTGATAATATAGGAGACGTGAAGGCGGCTAGCAATGAAGCGAATTTTGACGGGCGATTTGTAAAAGTTATTATTATTTCAAAGTCGGGGACGGAAGGACTTGATTTTAAGAATATTAGACAAACGCATATTTTAGAGCCTTGGTATAATATTAATTTAATAGAGCAAACGATTGGACGTGCGGTGAGAAATTGTAGTCATAAAAATCTAGAATTTGAAAAACGAAATGTGCAAATATTTCTTCATGGTTCTATTTTATCGGCTACGCCTACACAAGAAGCAGCTGACATATATATGTATCGTCTTTCCGAAAGAAAAGCGCGGTATATTGGCGAGGTAAGTCGAGTATTAAAAGAAAATGCAGTAGACTGTCTTCTTAATATAGAACAAACCAATTTTACCGAAGAAAAATTTGACGAAAAATTACACGACGAACCCGTAACGCAAATACTTTCCTCTTATAATCCCGAAACACAAACAAATATAAGTGTTCAGTATAAAATCGGTGATAAAAATTATTCTTCGGTGTGTGACTATATGGAATGTGTATTTAGTTGCAAACCGAGTATGAACGAAGGTCGCATAGGTTCGAGAAAAGATATTTTTACGGATACAATCTTAACCATGAATACCGATAAAATTATACAAAGAATACGTGATATTTTTCAAGAAAGATTCTTCTATAAAAGAACCACATCAGGGAAAAGAATACAGGATATATCGAGCGACTTAATTGCTACAATTAACTACAATAAGAAATATCCTATCGAAGCAATCGATGTTGCGCTTACACAGCTTTTAGAAGATAAAAACGAATTTATTCGTGATAAATATGGAAGATATGGAAGACTTGCAAATATAGGTTCATATTATTTGTTTCAACCTTTGGAATTAAATAATCCTATTATTCCCCTTCGCGATAGACAAAAACCTGTAGATTTTAAACGTGAAAAAATTATATTTAAACCAAGTAAAGAAAAAAATTATTTCGAAGAATTTAAGAAATCATATATTTCCAGTATTCAACAATCGCGATCGGCGGCTGCTGCTTCTGCTGCACAGAGTAAAAAACCTCGAGCGCCATTATCTGTGGTTGAAGAAGTCGAAGAAGAAGAAGAAGCCGCTCAAACAATATCGTCCCGTGTAGGAGATATTGGTAAAAAACGTGAAAGCGAAGGCGAAGGCGAAGGTGAAGGTGAGGGTGAAAGCGAAGATGAACTATTTAAATATTTTTCGACATTTAAAAAAGAACCAAAATCACTTACAAAAGTTAGAAAACTGTTTAAAGATGCTTTAGATAAAAAAGAAGAACATAAGTATAGAAGGGGTAATAACGACTGGTATTATAATTGTGGTAATATTTTAAGAAAAAAATTATCATTTATTCCGAGCGATTTAATACAAAAATTAGTTGTATCGCATATTTTAGAAGAATTAAACATAGAAGAAACATTATCTATTTTGAATTATATTATTTCTCCAAAGAGACGTGAATATATAATGGATAGACGTGACAAACCAGAGAAATACATATTAGACGAACTAATGGAGGAATATTACGAAAATAATATTCTACATAGCAGAAACGGAATGGAGGCGATATTATTGATTAACCTTGACGGTACATATCAGTTATTCTTAAAAGATACAAATATTAATATATGGAAACCCGCAGGACCGGCTGATATAGAATATTTTAAAACAGATATTTCTGCAAAAAATGCTGTTACGCAAGATATACCTTTAAATGATTATATTGGATTTATAACATCGATAAATAGCAAGAAAAAAGATTTTTCATCGTTAATATTTAAAACAAAAAGAATAAATGTAGGAAAAGGGACTGGTAAGGGTAGAGGTAAATTATTTGGAAGTAGTATAGCTACACGATGTGATCAGGCAGGACGTGCAACAACTGAAAAAAATTTAAAAAATATGTTACAACCACCGAAAATAAATGAAATAATAGATGCTTTGCCTGAAAGCATAAAAGAATCATATTTAAATTATGGCATTGAAAAACGTACCGGCGAAGGAGGGGAAGTAATTCCTTTAACTGACGAACTATTACTTCAGTTCTTTATTAATCGTATTGCTTTAGATAATAGTAAGGAATTTTCTGTTGCAAATAAAAGAGATACAAATGAAATTGAATTATGTATCTTACAGGAATTTATTTTACGTTATTTTGATGTAATACAAAAAGATGATAGAAGATGGTTTTTAACACCCATACAAGTTTTACTCAATAAAATTGAAACATTAAGATAATGTAAGTTAATTTGATAATTTTATTTTATATTTGTCTTATTTTATATTTGTTTTATTTTATATTTGTTTTATTTTATATTTGTTTTAATTATATTTTAATTAAAACATATAACAAACATATAACATTTATTTACATAATATATATATAAATTAAATATAACTAAATACATATTTATAAAATGACAAGTTCACGTAGTAAAGAATCTATACAATTATTACAACCCTCGATGCGTTCTTCTATACGTTCTTCTGCTCGACCATCAAGTAGGAGTATGGGAAAAATTGGCGGTATGTCATTATATATAAAAAATATAATTACAAAAAAAATATCTGTTCCTATAAAATATATTGGAACCAATATTGCATATGTTATTGAAAAGATTTTAAATGATAATTTTGAAGGGAAATGTTCTATAGAAGGTTATGTTAAACGTGGTTCTACTAAAATTATTACATTTTCTAGCGGAACAGTTGTGGGGAATACTGCAATTTTTACGGTAGTATTTGAATATATGGTTTGCAATCCTCCGCAAGGTATGCGAATATCGTGTGCTGTTAAAAATGTAACAAATGCTGGTATTCTAGCACATACCGATGATAGTGAATATTCTCCTCTTAACATTTTTATTGCAAGAGATCATCACTATAATATTCCCTATTTTTCTGAATTAAAAGAGGGCGATATTATTATGATTCGTGTAGTAGGACAAAGATTTGAATTAAATGATCCATATGTATCTGTAATCGGTGAGCTTGAACTTGAGCATGATAGAGAACCACGCGAGAGCGTTAGACGCGAAATAGAAAAATCACAGAAAAAAGGTGATCCTTTATCTGTTATTTTAGAAGAACCTAGTAATTTATTGGGAGAATTTTCAATCAGTAAAAAATCAGAGGAAGCTGAGGAAGTTGAAGGAGCTGAAAATCCAATAGTTTCATCAGAAGAAGAAGAAGAAGAAGAAGCAAACGTAGAAAAGAAAGAACCAGCAGAAGAACAATAATAACAAGAAGAACAGTAAAAGTTATATTTTTTCTAGTTTTTATTTATCTAGTTTTTATTTATCTAGTTTTATTTATTTTATGTATATAACATTTGGGAAACAAAATAAATAAAATTGAAACTATTATAAAGATAACTTTATATATTAAAATAACAATTCTCTCAGTCAATAATGTCTACGATTCAACAACCATCTCCTATTACGGTTTCTTCTACAACTACTACGAATACTACCAATACAACAGAACCGAAAAAAAAAGTATCTCGTGTTAAAAAAAACGCAACTTCTAATATAACTACAACAAATACTACAACAATAACAATTACGCCAAAATTTATAGAAGTTCCTGACGGTGATGCATCTGAAGATCAATATGAGGGAATCTTGAGGGCTTCTATTGGAGCCGTTGTCGGTGGCGGAGAACGTAGTTCCGATTTAAAAAATCATATTATATCTTCAACTAATGTATCGTCGGGAACATCAAGCACGACAAAATATGTGGATAAAAACATGCTCGACGATGAAGAGCACAAATCAGAATCTGATTCAGAAGAAGATTCTGAAGAAGAAGAATCGGAAACAAAGCAGACACCTCTTCGCTCACATTCTTATACATTATCATCAAATAATAATAATGAAGATGATGACGATTTATATAAATTAACGCGATTCAGTCATGATCTTTTAATACCATTTAATTTGATTAATATGCACGCAAGCAGTAGAAGTAACATTCTCGCTCTTCTTCATACTACGCTTATATACTGTATTGAAGGAAGATGTATTTCCGAAGGTTTTATTAAACCCGAAACTGTTAGAATTGTTGAGTTTAAGTGTGGAAAGATAGTAGCACGGAATGTCCAATTTAATCTTGTGGTTGAATGTCTTGTTTGCAATCCTGTAGAAAATTCTACTATATCTTGTATTGCAAAAAATATTACACAAGCCGGTATTCGTGCTATTTCATCTGATGAGTATATACCCATCATTGTTTATATATCTAGAGACTACAGTTTACAGCTACAGAATTCTTATTATAATACCGTTAAAGAGGGTGACTTGATAAAAGTAAGAGTTATTGGAAAACGTTTTGAAATGAATGATAAATTTATTCAAATTATTGGTGATTTGGTTGCTCCAAAAAAAGAACGCATTCCTTTAAAAAGTTCCAATAAATCAATTACAACAACTATCAATGGAATAACTACAACATCAACATCAACAACCACGACGACATCTTCAAAAGAAACTATAAAGCAAAAAGAGCCAAAAGCACCCAAGGAACCCAAAGCACCCAAGGAACCCAAAGCACCCAAGGAACCCAAAGCACCCAAAGAGCCCAAAGCACCCAAAGAGCCCAAGGAATCCAAAGAGCCAAAAGCACCAAAAAAGAAAATTACAAGTAATGTCGATGCATAATCATAATATTGTGAATATATTTTGAAATATAATTGTGAAATAAAAATATATAGAAAGATATTTTTATTAACATATAAATGGAATCAATATCATATTCATCGACAGCAAATTCACCACCATCAAATTCACCACCACATGTTAAAAAATATTTAACTGACAATAAATATTTTGAAGATTCATTAAAAATGTTAAAAGAAAGAATCGAATCCACCAATATTTTTCATCAAACAGAAATATTAAGAATATTTAATGATCACGGTGTGACGATTAATGAAAATAAAAATGGTGTTTTTATTAATCTAACATATGTAGATTCTCCTATTTTAGATAAAATTTATAAATATTTAAGCTACGTAAATAAACAAGAAGATCAACTCAATGAAATAGAAAAAGAAAAGGAAAAGATTGCTACCTCTTTTTTTACACAGTAGTCTTTTATTATGATTATGATTATGTTTATGATTATGATTATGATTATGAGTAGGATTTGCTGGAGGGAGATCATATATAATATTTGTAAACTATAATAAAGATATATGTTAGTATAAGTATATCACAACAATCAAGAAAATTAATTAACTGCTTATGTCATCACATATTAAACTACAAAAAAATAATAATATAAATGGCGAATCATCTGTTGCATCATCTTTGAATTCTATTGTTAAAAAACAATTTACAAATATAGCAGAACAATATAATTTATATGCATCAGCAATAACAGAAATGGAAGAAAAAATTAAATCATTAAAAAATATCATGTTGTCTGAGAGTTTTTTAAATAACTGTAAACATATTAACCTAGACAATAAAGAACCGGTAGTTAAATCTAAAAATATTAAAAACAAACATATGGGTGGTAGCAGTAGGGTTGGTGATGGTGTTGGCAGTGTCGACAATGTAATTATATGCGATGATGTTGTAGGCACTGATGTTACTGAAAAAAACGAAAACGAACTCGATAATGTTCAACCCTTGGTATTAAAAAAAGTAGAATATTTTACACCATCTCAATCAAATTCACTTTTTTGGTGTTTTTATATTATATATAATGGGTTTGCATCGTATGAATTCGAATCTAATTATTTTACTGCAGAACAACAGTTCAAAATTCAAACTATTGAAAAAGTTAAAAGGGGGGAAAATAAAGCGGCTCTTAAAGAACACAAAATTTCAAAGACGTGTTTCGAATCAGGACTTGTAAGTGCTAAAAATATTAATGCCAAAACATTATATGCTCTTTGTTTGTGTTATAATTTGAATATTTTTTATGTATATAAAAATACATACTATGAGATGATTACAAATATAGAAAAACCCGTTCATATTATAATTTATAATGCGGAAACAAATAATTTTTCTATACGTTTACCAGTAGATATGCATGCAACAGAAACATTGACTGAACATACTGAATATATGGAAAAAATTAAAGAAAGTTATTGGAAACTAGATAATCTTGAAAAACCTCTTCGCCCAATTACCGTATACTCTGTTAATGATTTAATAAATATATGCTCTAAACTTGAGATACCTGTTATATGTGACACATCAAATAAAAAGAAAACAAAAGCAGAGTTATATTCCGCTATATTACAAAAAATATGATATTAATTTTAGGGCGGGGTGGGTCGGGTATATTTTTAGATTTTAGATTTTAGATTTTAGATTTTGATTTTTAAATTGTAATATAAAATTGATTACAATTTAAAATAATAGTAAGATTATATATACAACACAGAAAGAAGATAGAGATATGTCTCGATCAAATCCCAATCCAAACCCCAATCCCAAAGAAATGTTTAATATTATGACACAAAAATATTTAGACAACATTTTAAAAAAAGAAGATGGTGTCTCAGAACTTGAAGTAAAATTCGGCACAAGAGGTATCAAAGAAATAACAAAAGACGACTTCGACAACGTAATTAAAAAATTAATTTCATCTGGTTTCAAAATTATAAAATCACAAGAATATTGTCTAAAAATCCAATCAGAATTCACCGACATGTCTACAGGTAAAACAAAATTGTCAAATGTCAGAACAGAAATTTACGGTTTAAGTAATATACAAAAATATTGCAGAAATGACAGACTTGAAGATATTAATTACCGATTTGTTCAAAAAATGCAAGCGAAAGAAGGCTCTGAATTTATACGTCCTATTAATTTAGACGACTTCAATTTTCGTCTCAGTTATCAGAAAGAAAAAGTTATACCCACCGCATCTAGTCTAGGACAATCTATTATGTCTACGTGGATAAAAGAGAAAAAGATTTTCCGCCACATCAATCGCACAACATTGGTTCATGAATCTTATCCATTTCATGTAGATATTTCGGTAGTTAAAGAGTCTCATCGCCGTGACGGACATCTTATCCCCGAATACTCATTCCAAGCCTCGAAAATAACTGAATGTGAACCCAAATACGAGATTGAAATCGAAGTAGATAATGAATTTGTTGGTCCGGGTAAAAAAATGAATAATGGTATTGTTCTCGCAGATATATTACGCACAGGAATTAAAATAATTTTGGCGGGTCTTCAGGGCACGAATTTCCCGGTATCTTATGATGAACTTAATATTACAAGTAAAGACTATTATTACTTATTGTATCCTGAAGAAAAAAGAGAAAAATTAAAATCTAAATCTCAACAAGGTGCAAGGGGGTCAGAACGTGACTTAGATTTACGCGATCCTGAACGTATCAATCTAACCCCGAATCATTTTATAGGACCGTCATCTTACACGCTACAAATATCAAATATCGCCCCACTAAATGAAGACTGCACTATCCCAAATATTAGAAATAATTATACGGTAACTGACAAAGCGGATGGTATGCGAAAAATGTTATATATTTGCCCTACCGGACGCATATATTTAGTGAATACAAATATGAATTTTGAATTTACAGGTGCTGTTTCACACGAAGAGCGAATCTATAATACTCTTATTGACGGTGAACATATTATACATAATAAAAAAGGCGATTATATTAATTTATTTGCGGCATTCGATATATATTTCTTCAATGGTAGAGATGTAAGACGCAATGCATTTGTTGCTAGTGAAAAACGCGTAGAGGGCGAGGGCGAAGGCGAGGGTGAAATGGAAATGGGCGAATTTGAATCTGAGGCAGATGTGCACGAAGGTGCACGCGCAAGATCATCTAAAAAAAAGAGTATGGAATTGCGCGAGGAAGAATTGCCTCGCGGTGCACGAAAGGGTATTGACGAAACACGTCTTATGTTACTTAAACAAGTCGTGCAAGAAATGGATATACATTCAGTCATATCTGGCGATAATATTCCTATTAAAATTAATGTGAAGAAATTTCAAATCGCGTCACCAGAAAAGGATATATTCGCATGTGCTCGTTCTATTATATCAAGTCAAAAGGTGGGTTCGTTCGAATATGATACCGACGGACTTATATTTACTCCGTGTAATACGGGAGTTGCAAGCAATAAAGTTGGTGTAGCAGGTCCAATGCATAAAGTAACATGGGATATGTCATTCAAATGGAAACCGCTTAATCAGAATACGATCGACTTCTTAATTACAACTAAAAAGAATCAAAATGGAACTGATACAGTCGGTAATATTTTCGAGAATGGTATTGATACTATGAAAAGCGAACAACTCCAACAGTATAAAACTATTATTTTGCGTGTCGGATATGATGAGAGGAAACACGGGTATATTAATCCCTGCGCGGCTGTTATTGATGATAAGTTACCGCATGCGGGCGATGTAGATAACGGCGAAAGTTATAAACCCGTCCCCTTTTATCCAACAAATCCTTATGATCCGGATACATGTGTTTGCAATATTCCATTACGCGAAGATGATAACGGTGTTTTGCAAATGTTTACGCACCAAAATGAAATTTTCGATGACGAAACAATTGTTGAATTTAGTTATGATGCAACGCGTCCCAAACATTGGCGGTGGATTGCCGAACGTGTTCGCTACGATAAAACCTCCGAATATAAACGCGGAATTAAAAACTATGGAAATGCATATCATGTCGCGAACAATAACTGGTATTCGATTCATAATCCTATTACCGATGAAATGATAACTACCGGTCAAAATATCCCCGATGAACTTGCAGATGATGATGTATATTACAATCGGTCTAGCGGCGACAGCAAGACACGTTCCATGCGCGACTTTCATAACTTATTCGTCAAAAAGATGCTTATTACCAAAACGGCGGCAAAAGGAAATACACTTATTGACTACGCGGTAGGAAAAGCCGGAGATTTCCCAAAATGGATTGAGGCAAAATTGTCATTTGTATTTGGTATAGATTTGTCGAAAGATAATATTGAGAATCGTATGGATGGAGCATGTGCCAGGTTCTTGAACTATCGGAAGAAATTCTTCTCCATGCCTTATGCGCTCTTTGTAAACGGGAACAGTGGAGTAAATATTAAATCAGGTGATGCAATGTTTACAGAGAAAGGTAAGGAAATAATTCGCGCTTTATTTAATGATGGACCAAAAGACGAATCTATTTTGGGGAAGGGTGTTTATCGCCAATATGGAAAAGCTGCTGATGGATTCAATATTTCGTCTTGTCAATTTGCTCTACACTACTTCTTTGAAAATATTGAAAAAATAAACCAGTTTATTAAAAATGTAAGTCAGTGCACTAAAGTAGATGGATATTTTGTGGGATGCTGTTATGATGGTGCGGCAATGTTTCATGCACTTCGTTCTATTGAAAAAGGCAAATCTATGGGTTTAACTATTGATGGCACCAAAGTATGGGAAGTAACAAAAGAATATAGCCAAACGACATATGATGCGGATATTAGTTGTGTAGGATATGCAATCGATGTTTATCAGGATTCGATAAATAAAACAATTAAAGAATACTTGGTGAATTTTACGTATTTTACGGAACTTATGAAAAGTTACGGATTCGAATTGTTGAAACGCGACGAGGCAGTGAAACTCGGTATTCCAAATAGCACGGGTATGTTCTCCGAATTATTCACATTTATGGAGAGTGAAATACAGCAAGATCCGAAACAAAAGACTAGGTATGGTTCAGCGCCCCTTATGACACCCAAGGAAAAACAGATTTCATTTTATAATCGTTATTTTGTGTTTAAAAAAATGGCAAGTGTTGATGTTGAGGATGTTTTCCAGAGTGTTACTGGTGTGCACGTGTTCCAAGAGAAATTGAATCGTCGTGATACTCTTGCTGCTCAAATGGTTGCATCACAATTGATGCTTGAAGAGGGTGAAGGTATTGGACAGATCGCGGTATCTTCGAAAGGGTTATACAGGCCTACAAAAGAAAGAGAATTAAAGTCTATGGGTGAGAATGGCGAGAAGGGCGAGAAGGGCGAGAAGGGCGTAAGTTTGGGATTATCAGCTGCAGAGTTGGAAAGCGCTGATACAAAACTATCAAAATTATTTGGTTCTAAATTGAAGGAAAAAGAGAGTTCGGGTAAAGTTAAGAGTAAGAGTGCGTCCGCGGCTGCGAGCATGGGTATGGGTGCTGAAGCATCATCTATTACAGTAAAGAAGAAATCTGCTCTTGAGCCTGTTAAATTGCCAAGCAATGGTGCTGTTGCTGCTGCTGCTGCTGCCGAACAAGGAGCTTCGTCTGCGTCTGCATCTATAATAGAAAAATCTAAATTAGGAATGAAAGAAACATCATCGAAACTTTCCACTGAAAAGGCGAAATTATCTAAACTTGGTTCAATTAAATTAAATCCCAACCCTGGTGCTAGTGCTAGGGCTAGTGCTAGTGGTGCATCTTTAGATAAATAAATTATTATTATGGTTTTATGATCGATAAATAATGATTATTAATTAAACAATCTAAATATTATTTAGTAGATACATATAACTATTTTTATGTCATATTATAATTTAATATCAATTAAAAACCCCAATATACATAATTCGGTCTCTTTTACCACCGAAACACAAACATTATTGCCTCAATCATCCGCGCCAGAATCATCATCAACATCATCATCAATATCATCATCATCAATATCATCATCGTGTTATATATCATATTCATTATGTGACTATTTATCAAAATTTAAACAACAGATTGAGGTTTCATCGGATGCGTGGGATAATATAAAAAAATATACAAACCCTTATGAATTTATTCATACATTGATACCGGGTAATAAAATATCAATAAGTAAATTAAAACCACTATCTAGGTCTTTCTATAAAATGATAGAATTATGGAAAATGTTTAAATTCGGAGAAATAAAAAATTCACATACACTTCCACAACCCACTTCACAATCCATGCCACAACCATCGTCGACCCCCCAATCTATCAAAACATTTCACATTGCTGAAGGTCCGGGAGGATTTATCGAAGCGACTTCATATATGCGTAAAAATCCCGATGATGCATATTATGGTATGACACTTATAAATGATGACCCGGGTTGTCCAGGATGGAAAAAGAGCAATACATTTTTGGAAAATAATCCAAATGTTACAATCATAAATGGTGAAGATGGAACGGGAAATATTTTAAAAAAAGCCAATTATAAATATTGCAAAGATAGGTTTTTAAATTCTATGGATATAATTACAGCAGATGGAGGAATTGATGTTTCAACGGATTTTAATAAGCAAGAAAAACTAGTTAGTAAGTTGATAATTGCAGAAATCATATATGCAGTTACTATGCAGAAAAAAGGGGGACATTTTATTTTAAAAATATTTGATATATTCTCAAAACTTACAGTAGATGCTTTGTATTTATTGTCATGTTTATATGGCGAAGTATATGTTACAAAACCACATACAAGTAGATTAGCAAACTCTGAGAAATATATCGTATGTCGGAACTTTTTATTAGACAATTCGTCCGATCTATATAATGCATTTTGTAACGAATTTTCGAAATTAGATACACACGATGAGATTCAGAGTATATTAAATATTGATCATGATTATTATTTTTTAAATAAAATCGAGGAAATAAATGTAGTATTAGGACAACGACAATTGGAAAACATAATTACGACATTAAATATGATATCAAATCGTAATAACTATGATAAAGTAGATATTATGAAAAAAACACATATACAAAAATCTATAAATTGGTGTGAAAAACACGATATTTCGTGTGTTAAACTATATTCTTCTAATAATATTTTTTTGTCGAATATATATGACGATGGAACACCTATTTCTTTTTCGAAGCAAAATAATAATGCTTTTTTGAAAGGGAAAAGTTCTAATTTTACAAGTAACGTTTATATTGGTGCAGGCAATGGAATAGGAGGCGCGTATAATAAAAACAAAACTATCACTCCATCAAAAGAATCTACTACTCCACCACCTGAAAATATTATTCACGAACAATCAAATACATCAAATACATCTACTACAGAAATTTAATATTTAAAATATATAATTTAATATTTAATAATTTAATTATACATATGAAATTTATATAATTAAATTGTATTACAATAAAATATTTATTTGTATTTATTTGTATGTATAGCAATCGTGTTTATGTGTGAATTATCATAAAAAAATTGACAATCTGTATATTCAATATTATTGTAATACATTATAAACGATATACCACAGTCTTCGATTGTATATGGATAACTTTTAGTAAATTTATCATATGCGAGTATATTAAAATCTATATTTTCCATATGACGAATTGCAATATCGCAAGATTTATTTGATAAATAAAAAATCACACCCGCGGCTCCATAAATATTAGGTCGTTTGGTATATTTTGAAAGAGTTGGAATATTAATATTATTCATCCCATGTAGAGGATTTGAAAAATCTTCTTTATGATTGTTGTAATAAAATAACATAAATGGGTCATCTATTATACGTTTTAAACTATTTTTATCGACACATTTATAACTTTTTTTTAAAGGTGATTGCCCGAAATAATCAAATTTTTTAGATTTAGTAAACTTAATTAAATTATTTTCATTAAAAATCAAATCATCACCGCATCGCAAAATACCTTCTTTAATATTGAATAACTCTTTTACTGACTTAATAGCTAATATTAATTTTTTCAATAAATGCAGATATGAATCTTCACATCTTACATACAAATAATTCCCATCTAAAATATAATTTTGTTTTAAAAATAAATCACCAATTACATATATTACTTCCCAATTATTATAATTTGTTTTATTTAAGGAAAATTCCTTTAGTCGTGTATTTTTATGTTTATGACACGATAATATCATTATAATTCCATCTACATCTTTTTTAGAAATTGTAATATTTTCTTCAATATTATTATTCATTATATCATATTCCATATACTATATTTATAAAGATTTATATTTAAATATATGTAGTATTTACTATATAGTATTTAAGGGACAAATAAAAATGCAATCAACATTAAATATATTGTATAGCACAATAAAAACGAAAAAGAAGAAGGAAAGATTTGAGACTATATTAGAGCCACTTCAAGCAATATTACAAATAGGTTATCTTTCTTTTGCACCGATTGGGACAAAATTAACAATACAAAACAATATTTTAAAAATACAAATACCAAATTATTCGCAGCCTGTAATAAGATGGTATAATAATGATACACAAGAAGATTTGTTTTATTTATTTAATATTTTTTATAGATTCAAAAAATTCTATCATTTCTTAAACGACTCGAAAACAAATCCCGAAAATAAAAAATTATATGATCTTCTTATCGAATTAGCTAAATCAGGAATAGGGAATTTGATAAGAACATATAGTCAAACAGATAAAATTCATATATTACATACACTCCAAATGTATAAAAATATTTTAGAAGGGGATGGAAACGGAAACGGGAATGGACATGGACAAAAACGATTCGATAGCCATGAAATATCGAATTTATCTAATTCTCACGAATCTCATGCTTCTCATAGCGGCGGAGGCGGAGGCTCTTTTATGACATCAAAACGAGAAAAAGAGAAAGATAAAAAGACAAAGACTATGCAGAAAATATTGCGCGATGATTCACCAGAATTAGATCAAGAGCCAGAGCATGAACGGGCTCGGGAACATGATAATGCGTATGAAATGAAGAATGATGCTGTAGCATCGGTTGCATCACATTGCAATTCAAATGAAATAAAAAATATAGATGATGTATTTATTCGTATAACTGATATATATACACAAGATATATACAATATTATATATAATACATTAACACTTATGGGCAAAAATGATGCAGAGTGTAATATTTATATCGATGGACTAAATAAAATATTAGAACCTACCAATAATAGAATAAAAAAATGGATAGATGAGAATATCGTGTTTTAAAGGTTAGAGGTTAGAGTTTTAATATATTGTATTACCTCATCAGAATTATCAAAAAAATGAGAATTTAACTCTTTTAAATTATGGTCTGTAAATCCTTTTGTTGATAAATCTTCAAAGTAATTTATAAATTTATCAAAAAAATGATTTATATTGTAAAAAATTATAGGTTTTTTATTTTTTCCTATATCATTTAATGTTAAAACTTGTAATAACTCATAGTGTGTGCCATAACCACCTGGTAGTATAATATACGCATCTCCTAAATCCACTAATTTTTGTTGTCTATCATATATATTATCAAAAACATAGTCATCATTCATAGAGGGATTGACGAATTGTTTTAAGTTTGAAGATATTAAATTACCTTTATACTTAGATATTTCTCTCATTAAACCCCCATTTGAACCTCCATAAACCACATTTACTTTATTTTTAATTTCATTTAATTTCGATATCAACTCTTCACTTTTTTTAAAATATTCTTTATTTATATTGTCTCTACTTGCTGCAAAGATTGTTATATTAATTTTATTAGAGTTTAAATTAAAGTTTAAATTAGAGTTTAAATTAAAGTAATTTGTTTTTATATAGTAAACTGCTGTTATTATAACAACGATTAATATAATTATAAAAATTGTATTAATATTTTTTTTATTTTTTGACATTTTATAATATATAATTATATATTATGATATATTATTATATTATGATATATTATTATATTATAAAATAATTTTTTTCGTAATAAACTAATAGCACACTATGTGATGTATAGTAATTCAGTTACCTTTTAAAATATTTATAAGATGAATAGAATATTGTTTTATTTGATAATAGTTTTTTATACAATATACTATTAAAAATGGCAAATATATTAAAAATACCAATACCAAATAAAATATAATTTTCGAGTAAAAATAGAAAATAGAGTATCCCGGTTCTGGATTTTTATCTAGTCCTAATATTCTAAAAATGATATTGTAATTACAATATTTTACGACTTCTGATGCAAGTGCCACATATTTATTATCAAATTTTGGGTTTCTTGAATTCTCACTATTATCGCATATTTGATAGCATAATGGTGTATAATATATAAACCTGCTTGTAAAATTAATATTATAATTAATGTCCCAATCAGTAACCATCATTCTTTTACTGAAATTTTCCAAGAAATCATCGCGATGCGACTTACTATAAATAACAGAGTGTGTCCCAGAAGAAAGAATACATCTGTAATTATAAGAATTATATGGTATTAAAAACCACGGAATAGCACCTAAAAAATAAATAAAATTATCTCCTGCTTTCTTTTCCAAAAAGTTATTTATATTTTTTATATGTTCTTTTTCTTTTATTTTTTCATTGAATACAAAATCGTCCTCCAGTATTAGGACATTACCGAAGTTTTGTTTATGTGCATGTTTAAATATTTGTAAATAGCAATCTGTTAAATCCGCATGCGAAGATTCAATGCCCGTTTTATTACATTTGGTAAATCCTTTATTTAATAAAATATAAACTATCTTTGTAGGCTTATATTTTTCCAATTGTTTTAAAATATTATCATAACGTCCGCTATTCTCTAAATGAATAATATATGTGACATCTACGTTATTATCTAACAATCCCGAGTCATAATTTAGTTTTTCAAATTTATAACACGATTCAGTATCTTTTAATCTTTTATCTAAATCTGCATTTATTTTACTCATATTATTAATACTACTATTTATGTTATATATTATATTATATATTCGTTAGATTAATTATAAAAATTAATATTTTTATAATTTATAATTTATAATTTAATATTTTTATATTTTTATATTTGAACGGGTTTGTCCAGATTATTCGGTTCTGCGGGTTTGTCCTTTTTATAAGATTTACTTAGTGTATCTTTTACAACACACCCTTCACCACATAACCTGTTTTCTATTTTATTATTATATTTTTCAGACTCTAAATACCATAAAATAATAGATGATACAAACAATAATATAATTCCTGATGATAACAGTGTTATTAGACTTACTAATAAACTGTCTTTTACCCATTCAGTTCTACATACATATTTTAATATTAATACAATTCCTGTAATTATTATAATATTGGGGATATAATGATTCGTATTTTCTACACAATCTTCGCTACTATGTTTTGTCCCAAACATTACATCGCATATATCAGGTCCGAAATTTAAATTTACTTCTGTATGATGTAATCTATGCACTCCATTTACCTTAAATATTGAATAATTAATATTATGCACCGAACAATAAAATAACATAAAATATACAATTATCCAAGGGTCTAAAATATTTATTCCGAAAAAATATGATAACATTACAAATGGATATGGTATCGATAATTCAAGTATAATTTGGATAAAATGAGAAAATAAATTGTCATGCTCATGATGATAATGATGCACTATTGAAAAAATGTTTTTATTAACATGTGTTAATACATGATAAAAATATGCAATAAATAAAAAAACAAAAAATGTTATAACTCCCAATAAAATATTCGGATAAGAAATAATAGAAATTGTTACTAAAATTAAAAGCCATGATGGGGCATTTTCTTTTAAATTATTTATTACTTTTATATTTTCCGATAAATTTGGTCTGAAAAATATATTTAAAAATTTATATAAATCTTTAAACGATGTCTCTATAATATAATTTGCTTTATCTAAAAGGAAATCCATTGTCACTACTAATTAATGTTTTAATGCTTTAATATTGTAATATTTTATGTTTAATGTTTTAATAATAATTATTATTTTAATATTTATTTGTGATATGTAATATTTTAATATTTTTAATTATTGTTTTATACATATATATTTTTATTCAAGTGTGTATTTGTTCATATTTATACCTACTCATTCGAATATATGTTATTATAGTTAAACAATTTAATATTAAACATTTTCATTACTATAATACACATGCATTTACCTGCTACCATTAACCATACATTAACAAGCAACTCAATCTGTTTTTCATATTCGTGGTCACAATTATACGATATACCAAGAGCACCCAATAATTCATCACGATCGTCACACGATGAACGTTTAATATATTTTCTTTCTAATGCAGTTAACGGGCATGCATGCAAAACAACAATGGCAAAAGCATCAAATGAAACAATTATAAAAAGTATCGCCAAGTGTGTTAAATTCATACTAAATAATGCGATAAATGAAACTAAAAAAATAAATGTGTCATGGATGTGACGATATAATGTGCTTTCTTTTACTTCTTTTAAATTGAATTTTTTATATAAATATATACATAATTTTCGAATAACACTATCCTCTATCATTTTAAGTTTTTTATTGCTTTTATCCTTTTCCTTTTCACATTTGGCCGTCTTATCCATTTTTTCAATATTCTTTTTATTTTCGTTAACTATATCCCTATCCATAAAATATTATATTTTTTATAATATGTTACTTTATATAGTTTCTATTTTTTCTTCATTGTTACGTATTTATTTGTTGTAAATATTATATTTTTTAACTTTATAATAAAGTATACAAATAATATCACCAGTATTAAAAATAATAACTTTGAAAATATATATAATATGCTATACCCCGGTTCAACACTTTTATCTAAATTCATAAACTTAAAAAATTTTTTTAATATATATCCAAAAAATTCATATACTTTATTAAATTTTCCCCAACTGTTACTATTTTCAGTATCTTCAAATAACTGATAACAAAGTGGAGTATAATATGTATACCTATTTTTTGAATATAAATTATTTAACATGTCCCAATCCCTTATTTTATTTGTATCATTTAAATATCGTTTCATACATAATTCTCTATTTTTTTTACTATAGATAACACTATGCATTCCGGTAGATAATATAGTCATGTATGTATTCGTATCATAAAATGTTGGAACTAATAACCATGGAACACAACCTATATAATATATAAAATCTTCCCCCTTTTTTCGTATCAAAAAATTATTTATATTTGTAATATGTTTTTCATTTTTTATTTCATTATTAAACATAAAATCATCTTCAAGAATAATAATATTTTCATAGTTTTGTTTATGCGCATGTTTGAAAATTTGAAAAAATGCATCAATTAAATCATCTGCTGGATAAACAATATTTTGCGTTTTGTTACACTTTTTATAACCATCGTTTAATAAAATATATACATGATTCGTTGGATGATATTCGCTCAACTGTTTCATAATATTTTCATATCTACCATTACCTTTCAAATGTATAACATAAGTTGCATCAACCGTTTTATTAAATAAACCATTTACAAATTTCATATACTTAAATTCATAACATTTTGAATTATGATTTAATATATTTTGTAAATCATTATTTTTATTGTTATATTCAATATCAAAATCCATTTGTTATCTGTTATTTGTTAATTATTGCTTATTACTAAAAATATATATATATATCAGGATATTTTATTTAACTTCAATATATTTGCAATATTTTTGGTGAAATGGAATGGAATGGATTAATAACATCGATGTATAAAAAATTCAAGTCTCATGGCCGTTTTTGGAAATTGGACATTTATAAATGTCCTTTTTTCAAAAACCAGTTCTAGATTTAAAAAAACAATGAAAACGTCACTCAGATCATAATGCTCTAGATTTATTTTTAAGGTTGAAAAATTTGTTACGATAACTTTTTAACATTTTATATATATTATATGAAAAGTATTTAGGAGTTTTTTATATTACTCTATATATATGGAAATGGATAACCAAAAAAACTCTTCAAAACCTCCACTATTTGTGTGCAAAAGTTGCGACTTTAAATGCTGCAAACAAAATGATTTCAAAAGACACACCGAGACCAACAAGCATAAAAGAGTAACCGAGAGTAACAAAAAAACTCCAAATAAGGTAGAGCAAACATTTAGCTGCATTTGTGGTAATATTTACAAGTATCGTCCGGGACTAGCAAAGCATAAGCGAACATGTGTTAAAGTCAATGCACCCGAAGTATCTTCAATGTCAATAAAATATGATAATAAAAACGTATTATACGAAGAGAATAAAGATAAAGAAAAAGAAACATACACACTTATAGAAGATAATATATGCTCTGACAATAATATAGTTATTACAAAAAATATGTTTATGGAATTAATAAATGATAATAAAGAAATGATGAAAATAATAAAAGGACAACAAGAACAAATAAATAGTATAATACCAAAAATCGGTAATATAACTAATAATAATAATACAACTATGAATAACAATTTTAATCTGAATGTATTTTTGAATGAGCAATGTAAAGATGCATTAAATATATCAGATTTTATAGATTCGTTAAAAATAACATTAGAGGATCTACTATTTTCAAAGACAAACGGTATATCACGTGGTATAACCGATGTTTTAATAAAAGGACTCAAGGAATTGGATATTTATAAACGTCCTATTCATTGCACGGATATAAAACGTGACATAATGTATATAAAAGATGAAGACAAGTGGCATAAAGATGAAAATCATGACATGATGAAAAACACGATTGTAAAAATCGCTGATAAGGAGAGAACCGCATTGCAGCAATGGGCAATCGATAATCCAGATTGGATAGAAACAGAAAGGAAACAAATAGAATATTTAACAATGATGCGTTCGGTATGTGAACCGATTGAAAACTATAACAACTATGAACGTAAAATAATAAAAAATCTTGGAAAAGAAATACTGATAGATAAAAAAATATAGGATCAGACTAGTTATTTATAAAAATATATAACATCGATGTATAAAAAATTCATGTCTCATGGTCGTTTTTGGAAATTGGACATTTATAAATGTCCTTTTTCTGAAAACCAGTTCTAGATTTAAAAAAAACGATGAAAACGTCACTCAGATCATAATGCTCTAAATTTATTTTTAAGGTTGAAAAATTTGTTACGATAACTTTTTACTCAATTATTGTAAATGACTTAAATAATTATATCTATCTATATTAAGAAACAAATGGAAACAAAAAAATCTCTCGAAAAGTCGCCGTCATTTTTATGCAAATTATGTGACTATATTACGTGTAAGAAAAGTGATTTTGATAAACACATATCTACTAGAAAACACGGAGGTATGGTAATGATGGAAACAATGGAAACAAAAAAGTCGCAAAAAGTCGCGCAGCATAATATGTGTAAGAAATGTAATAAAGTTTATAATACTCGCTCGGGATTATGGAAGCATGTGAAAATATGTGATTATATAACCAGCGTGACGGAATTATCATCAGACCATTGTAAAAATAAAGAATCTACCATTAAAAAAGATAACATTAAAAAAGATAACATATATAATAGTCCAAATAAGGACGAACTTCTACTAAAGCTCATTAAAGATAACGACGAGATGATGAAAATAATAAAAGGACAACAAGAGCAAATAAATAGTATAATACCAAAACTCGGTAATATAACTAACAATAATACAACTATGAATAATAATTTTAATCTGAACGTATTTCTGAATGAACAATGCAAAGATGCTTTAAATATATCGGATTTTATAGACTCGCTTAAAATAACATTAGAGGATCTACTATTTTCAAAAACAAACGGTATATCGCGCGGTATAACCGATGTTTTAATTAAAGGACTCAAAGAGTTGGACATTCATAAACGTCCAATTCATTGCACAGATATAAAGCGCGATATCATGTATATAAAAGATGAAGACAAGTGGCAGAAAGATGAAAATCACGACATGATGAAAAACACGATTGTAAAAATTGCCGACATGGAGCGCACAGCATTGCAGCAATGGGCGATCGATAATCCAGACTGGACAGAAACAGAAAGAAAACAAATCGAGTATTTGACAATGATGCGCTCCATATGTGAACCGATTGAAAACTATAACAACTATGAACGTAAAATAATAAAAAATCTTGGAAAAGAAATACTGATAGATAAGAAGAATTAGGGTGGCGGAGTTTCTATTTATCCGCCGCCGCCGGAGTATTTAATCATCCGCCTCAAGTTTCACCCATGTTTCTTTGCGTGTATCACCAGATAGGAAACCCTTAATACGGCGTTTCACTTCTGGGAATGGGATGTTTATCTTTCGCGACTCGCCATCTTTCATATACTCAGCAACCTCTTTATATAAACGCTTTATTGCCGGATAAGACATGTTTAACTCTAAATCATTTAATTTTTGAATAATCGGCTTTACATCTGCTATTCTTTCCTCTTTTGATTTATGGAATGGGAGTTGTATTTGTTTTATGGGATTTTCGTTCTCTTTATTCATTATTGTTTATATAATAATATAACGTCAATATTTTATATTATTATTTCGGGAACTATATTATTTACTACGAATATGTAACCGGATTAGTGATATGTAACCGGGTTAGTAATCTGTGGAATTCCAACATAATAATAATGTACATTATCTGACGTTAACGTACTTCCAAATTGGTCTCCAGCGTTAATATTTACCCAAGCACCCCATGCTTGTTCTAAAGCAGTATAACCTAGAGTATTTAGTGCAGGAACTCCACCTGTAACAGAAATTGTATCATAGCCAGCCCACGGAGCAATGAAATACCCCGCAATACTTCCAGACATTAATGTAGAAACTGTTACTCCAGTACCACTGGGTAGATTTTGAGAAATAGTTATATTATTTGCATAAGAATAAAAAGCACCATATACCCACCCCTGTGTTATATCAATACTTCCAGGATTCCAATTAATTATTAAAGGATCAGGATAACCTTGACCCACAGTATTACCTGAAAAAGTAAAAATTATATCCTGTCCGGAAACCACACCGCCCGCAAGGGAATTTGTTCCAACATATACTATATTTGATGCGGTTGATGTTGACAATGCCGTTGAAAAAGTATTGGCTGTATTTGGTTCAAAAAATACCATATATTTATAAATTACACTATTATATGTGGGTGATGTATTTGCATTCAAAGTAAAAGTAGCACCATTCCCAGAATTTGTAATAGTTAAAGCAGAATAATTATTAAACCCAAATGGATAAGAATTCTCAGTTATACATATCGCCATTCCAACTTCTCCTGATATTTGTGCATTAGGAGGCCAAGTTCCGGGATTATTAAATATAATAACTTCTGGAACTACGGATACGTAAAAAGCTGGTGTCTGAAATGAGTAAGCTATAAAGTTAGCAGTAGCATTACTTGTAACTTGTAGCGAAAATATACCTGGAGCGTTGCAATATACTGTTTCATTATTCTCTATACTTACAGTACCAATTCCATTCGAAATACTAGGACTTAAACTATATGTTAATCCTACATCAGTATTACTGTTAGAACTAATTAATGAGTATACACCAAATACTGATCCAATAGTAAAACTATACGTTTCGGCAGTAATCCATGCTGAATTCATAACAACAACAGGTGTAGCTTGGGCTATAGTCACAGGTGCAGAAAAACTGGCAGCATTAAAATTTTGTGTTGCCGATACAGTAATGGATATATAAACACCACCCGCGGCTGTTGTAGTAAGTGTGTTACCACCTATAGAACCACTTCCAGTTGAATTAGACTGAGTGGTTATTCCATATATTATAGTAGGTGGAGGATTTGTATCAGTATTATTAGTGGGGTTAGCTGGTAAAGTATACGTTCCACCATATACATAACCAGCATTAGCAAAATTATATGTTAGTGAAACGGTTGAAGGACTAATTGTTATAATATTTGAAATAACAGGAACAGCAGATAAAAAATTAGTTGATCCAGACAAACTGGCTTGTATTTGAAAAGAACCAACATCCTTAATTGCAATTTGTGTACTAGATGGGAAAGAAGCATTATTATCATTATTACCCGTATTAGTATAAAAAACAACATCAGATGTCGAAGCAATAGCCATTCCTTCATATATACTTGCTGAATTATTTACTGGAGACCAATGTATACCATCACTAGAATAAGCAATATTATTATTACCACTTCCTGTAGCGACCCATATATTATATGCACTATACCATGTAACGCCAGATCCAACAAATAAAAATATGCTATTACCAACCCCTGTCCATTCTTTTCCGTCATATGAATATGCTATAGTATTGTTTGTTCCACTTCCATCACCTACAGCAACCCATATAGAGCCATTCCATGCAATACCACATCCACTTGAAAATATAGTTTTTGAAATACCGCCACCAATACTATTAGTAGCTTGACTCCAACCTATTCCATCATTTGACCACGCTATAGTGTTGTTTGTTCCATTACCTACAGCAACCCACATATCCCCATTCCATGCAATACCATTTCCACAATTTGAAAATATAGATGTTGAATAATTAGAACCTGTCCAATTTATTCCGTCTGTCGAATATGCTATAGTGTTGTTTGTTCCATAACCTACAGCAACCCACATGGAACCGTTCCACGCAACATCATTACCTCCGACACTCGATGACGAAAATATAGTTGTTGAATTATTAGAACCTGTCCAATTTATTCCATCAGGGGAATAAGCAATCGTATTTGGTCCAGAACCTACAGCAACCCACATTGAACCATTCCATGCAACACCCGCGCCCCCGGACACTGCTGAAAATATATTCACTGAATTATTAGAAGGATACCAATATTGTCCATTGATAGAATAAGCGATAGTATTTACTCCAGCACCTACAGCAACCCACATAGAACCATTCCATGCAACACCTGCGCACTGTGATGAAAATATAGTTCCTGAGTTACTATTATTATTTGTTCCATATGCTGGATTCCAATTCATTCCGTCATTAGAATAAAAAATAGTATTACCACCTCCTACTAAAGGATTCAATGCTCCAGCAACTATTGTATTTGGTAGAGACGCTATTGTATTTGGTATTAACGCGGTTGAAGCAATACCCAACCCTGACCCGTTGGGAAATATACTTGATACTGAATTTGTAACACCAATCCAATTATTTCCATCACTTGAATATGCCATTGTATATCCTGAACTATTATTCCATGTACCTACTACAACCCATAATGAACCACTCCATGCAACATGAACACCAAAGCCTGTAATTATACCCGTAGAATTACTTGAACCTGTCCAATTTACTCCATCCTGTGAATATGCCATTGAATTATTGCCTTGTCCTGCAGCAACCCATATAGAACCATTCCATGCGATTCCTTGACCAGCACTTGTAAATATACTACTAGCCGAATTAGATACACCAGTCCAATTCATTCCATCATTCGAATAAGCAATAGTGTATTGTGCTACTTCTCCTACAGCAACCCACATCGCGCCATTCCATGCAACATCATAAGCGGTATTAAATGTATTTGTCGACGTGCCCGTGACATTCCAATTTATTCCATCACTTGAATAAGCAAGACTGTTTTGTCCAGAACCTACAGCAACCCATATCGTGCCATTCCATGCAACACCATTTACATTAGTAAATATATTTGAAGCTGAAGCTGAAGCGTTATACCAGTATATTCCATCATATGAGTAAGCAATATTGCATACTCCACCTCGTCCTACTGCTACCCACATCGGACCGCTTGATGCTATATCATTTATAACTGTTAATACTACGTTATTAACAGGAAACCAATTTATCCCATTAAATGAAAATACCATAGAAGGTTCACCACTTTCAGAGCTAGTGCTACTAACAACCCATATATTTCCATTCCATGCAACCGCAGAACCAGAACTTATAACACCGATACCAATACCTGTCCAATTTATTCCATCATTTGAATACGCTATTGAATTTGTTCCACCATAACCAACGGCAACCATTTTAACACTGTTATTATTTGTAACAAAAGAATAAGTAACTTGGTTCGGGTCAGTATATCCAGAACCAGCATTTGTAGTTACAGAACTTGTTAATTTATAGGTTCCTCCAATGACCCACCCATTGTCCAAATTCGAAGGAAGTGTAATTGTTGGAGTTGCTTGTATTGCTGTATACCATGTTGTGGGCGAAGGATATGTATAGGGAGCGGCATTATAATTTGCAGTAGCTCCTATTGTAACAGTAATTTGGAAATCACCTACCCCTACAATTGTAATCGTCGTTCCAGTTATACTAGAGATTGCAGAATTAGATGAACATGTAACTGAACCTGATATAGTAGCAACTGCAGAATTAGTCGATGAATATGTAATTGAGGGTCCAGATGTATCAGTATTAGTAGTCGTTATAGTATAAGGAGGTGAAGTCGAATACGGAATCGTATATATATTACCGTATATAAGCGGCGAGGGTATTGTAGGAAATGCGGTTATAGTAGGCGTTGCCGATATTATTGTAATTGTTTCAGATGCTAAAGTGTTTCCTCCATAGTCGCCATTTGTTGTAGCGGTTGCAGTTGCAAGTATTTGAAAAAAACCTACACTATTTGTAGTGAGAGATATACCATTAGAACTAATTGTAGCTATTGTAGAAGGTGTAACTCCATCGGTGGCAACAATAGAATAAGTTAATACTTGCACATTATTATTTGTAATAGAAGCTATCGGTCCTGAAAACGAATATGGAGATGCAGGTTGACAAGTATATTGAGATAAAAAATTGGCGGTATTAAATACAATAATAGGCATTTCAAGTGATATTGTAATGGGAGGTGATAAAATAGGTGATAATGGATTGAGAGGGAGAGCGCTATAATATCCATTAGTGGATGCTCCACATGATGCTTGAATTTGAAAAGTTCCAACAGAATTTATCACAAATGATGGAGATGATGTTGAACCGTTTATTGTAGCTACTGGCGAATTTGCAGGAGAAACACTATACGTTAATGACTGCGATGGATCATTATTTGTCAAAGAGGGAGGAACAAAAACATATGTAGAACCATATCTTGAAGAAGTTGTAAAATTTGTAAGAAATTTAATTATAGGGGTAGTCGGTATAGTCTGATAACTTGTATATGTCCCACCAGATGTATCTACCGAACCGGAAGGATATGTATATGTCACGGCAGAAAAATTTGTGGTAGCGTGGACTGTAACTAAAATTTGGAATTGTCCTACCCCTACAATTGTAATAGTATTTCCTGATATTGTAGCAATCGTCGCGTCACTTGTTGAATACGTAATTAAAGGCCCGTCGGTATTTGTCGTAGAGATATTAATAATAGGAGGTATAATTCCTGGATATTGTTGCCCATAAACCCATGTCTGTGCCGATAATGCTGTTGTTGGAAAATTCTGAATAGTAGGTTCAGCTTGTATTGTGTCGTATATTTGCGTAGATGGAGAACGCAAAATTGGGTAATAATTTGTCGTAGGACTTACAGTAACTAATAAATGAAAATGTCCTATGCCTTTTATCGTAACAGTTGTTCCAGATATTGTTGCAATCGTTGCATCACTACTTGTATAATTTATATTAGGATAAGGATTCGTATCAGTATTTGATGTTATTGTGCTTATTTGAGACGGATCAGGAGTGATCGTATATGATTGCCCGTATACTAAGGTAGATGATGTTACCGGTGGGGTTGCTGATGGGTTTAGAGTTATTTGAGGATATTGAAGAATTGTGGCAGTTGCTTGTGTTATAGTTAATATATCAGAAAGCACAGTATTAGGACCAAAGTCACCATTGGATGAAACGTCTGCTGTTGCACCTATCCTGAAAGTACTAGTACCGGTAGTACCACATGAGACAGTATTTAAAAAACACCCTGTGGGATCAATTGTAGCTACCGGAGAATGTGAAAGCGATGTTATAGTGCTACCTGTTGTTACAATAGAATAAATTAATGTCTGCCCAGTATTATTTGTAATTCTTGCTGCACCTCCAGTAAACTCATACGATTCCTCATACAGATATGTATATGGAGATTGTGAAGTAATAGTAGATGAAAATACTATAGTAGGTATATCTTTATTTACAGTAACTTGTAATGAAGTTAATGTAGTTCCAGCATAGTTTAGACTTGGAGATACTGTTGCTTCTATATAAAAAGTTCCGTATGAATTTAATACAAAAGATGGGTTAGGTGTATTTGCTCCTGATGTAATAGTAGCAACTGCTGAACCAGTATTGCTCATTATTATGATTTATATAATATAATATAATAATTATAAAAATATATTTATTATTTTATTTACCTAATATATTTATTTACCTAATATATTTATTTACCTAATATATTTATTTACTTTCATATTTACTTTAATGTTAACTAATTTATTGTATACTATATGTAATTGTTTGCGTTGACGGGTCACCTATTATTAACTGAGCGGGTATAAAAATATATGGAGTATCAAATGTAGCTGATGTATGAAAAGACCCTGGAAATTCAAGATCAGTAGTTTCTTGTATAGAAGTATAAGAATATATAAATGGTAGCGGAGAACTGTAATTTGTAGTTGCTGATATTGTTACTTTAATATTGAAATTCCCTACCCCTATAATAGTAATATTTGTTCCTGATATTGAAATAATATCTGGATTATCTGTTGAATATGAAACTATCTGCGCTGATGTAGATACATCAGTATTGGAGGTTGAAGGGTATGGTATATTATATGAGCTATCATATACCCATGATGATGGTATAACCAGCTGTGATGTAATAGTAGGTGTTGCTTGAGTAACAGTAATAATACCAGAATGAATATTTCCTGCACCATAATCTAATCCTATACTCGCAGTTTCTACAAGTATTCTGAAACTACCAACAGTATTTGTAGTAATAGATGTACCGTCAGAAGAAATGGTAGCAACATTTGATATCTTATCATCGTTATCTATTGCTACAGTAGAATATGTTAATATCTGTCCTCCTGGATTCGGTGTAATAGAAGCAATAGTAGTTGATGATGAGTAAGTATATGGTAATGTAGAATAAGGATATACTTGACCATTACCATTAAATGGTGCATTAAATACAATGTTAGGAACTTCACGAGTAATTGAAATAATGGAAGATGGATTGCTACTAGGAAGGTAATATCCATTAGTAGAAGCCAAACATGATGCATTAATCAGAAATGTTCCTCCTGAAAGAATTGTAATAGACGGAATTGTATTATTTGCAAAAGAGGCAACAACAGTATTAGGGGGGGAAATACTAGTAATACTATATGTTATTGTTTGCGATGGGTCATTGTTTACTATGTTAGCGGCAGTAAAAGTATAAGGAGAACCGTATACACCAGATGGGAAACGTTTTTGAGAAAATCTAATAATAGGTGTAGCCACGAAGGTATAATAAGTCGATGGTGAAGGATATATAAATGGTGGCGGAGAAATGTAATTTGTAGTTGCTGCTACTGTAACACTTATTTGGAATTGTCCTACACCTATACTAGTAATATTTGTTCCCGATACTGTCCCGATTGTTGTATTAGATGGAGTTAGTATATTATACGAAATTGGAACAGGTGTATCAGTATTGGAAGTTATAGGATATGCTATAGAATATGTTTGAAGAGTTATACTACTATATACCCATATAGGTGGTGGTGATAAAGCCGAAAATGACTGAATAGTGGGTATAGCAGGATTAATAGTAATACTATTTGAAAATACATGTCCTGCACCATAATCTAAACCAATATTTGATGTTTGAGCACATATTCTGAATTTACCTACACCAGTTGTAGTGAGAGATGTACCGACAGAACTAATTGTAGCGACGGTTGAAGGTGTATAGCTATCTACTTCTACTGCCGAATATGTTAATGTCTGAACAGTATTATTTGTAATAGAAGCTATAGGTGACGATGATGTGAATGTATACGGTGTAGGTATTAAAGCATTACTATACGAATAGACATATGAGTTATTAAAATTAGCAGGATTAAATACAATATTGGGTACTTCTCTAGTAACTGTAATATATGACGGAGACAATGGAAATAACTGATTTGTAGCACTATAATATCCATTAGCAGAAGCAGCACATGATGCTTTAATTTGAAATGTTCCGGCAGAAAGAATTGTAACAGATGGTTTTGTTGGATCTAAGAAATAGGCGACAATTGTATTAGGGGGGGATATACTAATAATGCTATAAGTTATTTTTTGAGAAGAAGGGTCGTAATTTGATATATTAGCGGCAATAAAAGTATAAGGAGAACCGTATAAAGCTGATTTAACAATTGTTTGAGGAAATGTAATAACTGGTGTAGCTTCTATAGAAGTATAATAACTCGATGATGAAGGATATATAAATAGTGGTGGAGAACTATAATTTGTAGTTGCTGCTATTTTTACTTTAATATTGAATTTCCCTACTCCTATAATAGTAATATTTGTTCCTGTTATTGAAACAATACTCAGATAGTCTGTTGAATACGAAACTATATCCGCTGATGTAGATGCATCGGTATTGGAGGTTGAAGGGTATGGTATATTATATGTGCTACCATATATAAATGGGGGTGGTGGCGATATAACCAAAGTCGATGATGTAATAGTCGGTATTGCTTTAGTAACAGTAATAATATTAGACAGAAGACTACATTCTCCATAGTCAAGAGATGGAGTTTCATCGGCTTGTGTATATATTTTGAAAATACCTACTTTATTTGTATTAAGATATGTACCATTAGAAGTAATTGTAGCTATAGTAGAAGGTATAATTGAATCTTTTGTGCTATTATCAGTTACAATAGAATATCTTAATGTTTGGTTTGTATTAGATGGATTAATAGAAGCGATAGGTGCTGATAAATTATAGTTATAAGATGGAATAGATAATGGACTATTATATACATATACATATGAGCTACTAAAGTTATTGGTATTAAATGTCACTTTGGGAATATCTGTAGAAATTTTAATAGTGGGTGATAACACTTGCCCACGAAGTACTGCTTTATAATATCCATTAGTAGACATAGGACATGATGCACTAATTTTAAATTTTCCTATAGAAAGAATTGTAACATATGGGGATCCATTAATATATTTAATTGATGCAACAGTTGAAGTTGTAGGATAAATACTATATGTTATTGGCTGTGTTAAAGGGTCATTATTAGTTACAATAACGGGTAATAATGCATAATTATTACTATAAATTAATGATTTAACAAAATTGTCAGGAAATTTAATAATGGGTGTTGCTTTTATAGAAGTATAATATGTTGATGGCGAAGGATATGTATACGTCGCCGATGTGTAATTTGTAGTTTCCATGATTGAAACACTTATTTGGAATTTTCCTACACCTATAATAGTAACTGTTGTTCCCGACACCGGCACCGACGCGATATTTGAATTATCTTTATTTTTTATACTATACGAAAATACAAGATTTGGGTCTGTATTGGATGTTGTAGGATATGGTATATTATATTTTTCATTATATACCCACGATGAAGGTATAGCCAAAGTCGGTGGAAATGTAGGAGTAGCAGGATTAACTGTAATAATACCAGAATAGTTTTCATTGGAAGAATAGTCGTGATTAATTGAGTGAGCGACTTGTGCGTATATTCTGAAACTACCTACACTGTTCACAATAAGAGATGCATTGTTAGAAGAAATAGAAGCAAATGGTGAAAGAACTGGTGAAACATCTGAACCAATATCACTGTCTGCTTCTACTACAGAATAGGTGAAGTATGATTGTGTTTGAACGGTATTATTAACAACAGTTGCAATAGGATAAGGTAGTATAGAATTCAAATTATATGCATACGTAATGTTGGTGCTACCGATTAAACTACTCGAAAATGTAATAATCGGAATTTCCCCTCCTATGCTTATAGTTCTAGAAATACACGGTTTAAGTTTATTAGATGCTGTATAATTTCCATCGGTTGAAGCCACACACGAAGCTTGAATTTTAAATGTACCTACGGAGTTAATTGTAACAGATGGTTTTGTCGGATCTAAGAAAGAGGCAACCGCAATATTATTGGGAGAAGAAATAGGAATAATACTATAAGTTATTATTTGAGAAGGATCGTTATTTGATATATTAGCGGGATTAAAAATATATAAACCTTCTCCATATTTCCATGGAGAAACTAATTTTTTAGGAAATATAATAATAGGCGTTAATTGAGGAATAATTATAATAATATGTTCAGATGAGCTATTAAAATTTTGAGTCACGGGTGATATAACTTCTAATGTAAAAGAACCTGCATTATTTATTTTAATCTGTGCTGGTGGAATTAATTGTGCAACATTGTTTCGGCTTGGACTAAGTATTTTATATGTATATTTAATATCACTACTATCAGTATTATTACATGTTATTCCTGTTCCTGTTAGACTATATGGTGTTGCAGAATTAAACCCCCACGATGATCCAAAACCTTGTGAAAAATTAATAACTGGTGTAGCTTTTTTAATATTTATTATAGGCGATTTAACACTTGTAGTGCCGCTAAGTCCATTAAAATTAGTAGTTGGAGTACATGATACATTTATATAAAAACTACCCACGCTTATTATAGTAACAATATTTCCAGAAATAGTAGCAAAGTTTGGATTACTACTTGAATAAGATAATATCGGTGCAGGATTATCTGTATTTGTTGTAGATACACCAAGTATTTGATAAGTAGAATTTTTAAAATATGTTACTTGTTTTATAAAAGTAGAGGCGAATGTAATAATCGGCGTAGCTGGCGAAATAACAATCGGAATTGATAAAGCCGAAGCATGTGAAAAATCTAAACTAGTAGTTTCTATAACAGATGCATTTATTTTAAATGTTCCCACACTATTTATTAAAAGTTGTGTTCCTTCGGGATTTATATTTGCAACAGTTGACGCAGTTACATCATCATCATCTACATTAACAATCGAATAATTTACTATTTGAATATTATTATTAACTGTTGCTATGGGTATAGGCAATACAAATCCTATATTATATACACACGTTGTGATTAAATTATTCGAAAATGTAATAACAGGAATTTCTATTGCAATTACTACTTTTTTTGAATCTATATTGTTAGCCTTGTAGTTTGAGGTTGTGTTACACGATGCGTTTATTTTAAATTTTCCAACACTGTTAAAATAAAACGGTGTTGCAATATTAGTCACGGTTGTTATGGGAATACCTTGCGATACAGTTCCATAAATATATAGCGGAGCCGTTGACGTAGAACACACCGTTCCACTTCCTGAATATATATCATATCCCAAAACATTTTGTATGATATTACCAATTAACCATAACGATATCGTATATGAATGTGTAGGGTGCATCATAACGGAAAAGCCGGTTAAGTCGAAATTTTTAACCGTTGTTACGTTTGCAGGTATACTTATAATACTACATTTACTGGTTAATATAGATATATAGTTAATCTCTATATACATGTTACCAGTAGTAGTGCTGGGATAATAAGATGCATTTGAACCACTTTTAATAACAAGGGTAGCATTTGCTAACTGTGTTTCGGTTAATATAACATTACATGAAATATTATACATATATAGTGCACCAACTGGTATACCGACAGGAAGTTGAATAGAACTCAATGGATTATTTGTTAAATTTACCGGAAGTCCTGTAATTATGTCTTTTACAAATAAATCGCACGCAAAATAGCTCGTAACACCAACACTTGCTGGATAAGCTAATGCTATAGAAATATTATTAATATATACATCATCTTTAGGGGTTGACAAAATGTCGGTTGAAAAACCCGGGAAAGCTGGATAAACAGTGGTGGGAGAAGTTGCTGTTGATGATCTACCATCAAGATTACTATATGTAGAGTATTTATAATTTATATTTACATTATGTGTATCAGATTGAACTGAAACAATATAGTAATTCTTAGTAATATTCGCGTTTAATTGTTTAAATGAAATACTGTTTAACAATCCTTCGTATGTAGGCTTTATAATTCCGTAACTTATTTTTTGAATAGTATTAGATTGTGGCGGTAAATACTGAACTGAACTAGAGTTAATAATAGTATTAGTATTATCGTATATCGTGGAAATATTAACTACATTATTATGAGGCGCTGAATTAACAACGGTATACGAAAGTGTTTGAACATTATTATTGATTTTTGCAGGAACTAAGTTATATGAAACATCATATGTCACGGCTGTAATAAACAACGGTTTAGGTAAAGTGTAGGAAAATTTAATAATAGGTGTTTGCTTGTTTATTGTTATAATGGGTAATGGTAATGATAAAGAAGTGGCATTGTAAATACTTGTGATATTACAATAAGCACTTATATTAAATGTTCCTGCACCATTTATAGTTACATTTCCCAATGCATCAATACTGGCGATTCCAGGCGGTGAAGCATTTGTAATTGAGTAAAGAATTATTTGGGGTATACTACCTGCGGGCTGTATTGTAGGATTATAATTAATACTTGGAGGATAAAATGTATAAGGGCTACCGTATGTTCCTGTTGTAACTAATTTTGAAGATTGTATTATAGATGGTGAAGACTTAACAACGGTAAATGTGTTAGTATTGTATGTTACAGAATTATAATTTTGACTTAACAGTTGGTTCAATATAGTTTTTATAATTATATAAAATGGACCCATACCGGTTACATACAACACAGGATTATCCGAATTTGTAGTAGCATCCGTTTTTATGGTAGCACTAGAATTGTTGCTAGGTTTATAATTTAATAATATTTTTTTACCATCATTTATTTTTTTATTCGTATTTCCTATAATAGCATTTGATATCATATATGTTCTGCCGTATATTAGATCTCTATTAATAGTATTTGTAAAACTAATTGTAGGTGTAGATTTTATTATAGTAATCGGAACGACTGCCGTAGCCGTTCCATATATACCAAATTTACGTTGTATTGCGTATATATTAAAATACCCAGCATTTTGAACCAAAACCTTAAATACCTTTTGTATATTATTATTATTGTATATATAAGCCACATTTGTATTTGTAGCATTTGTGATTGCGGTTATTATTATGTTACTTGAATCTACAAGTTGTGTATCACTGCTTACCGAACCCGATAAAATCTTTGGTAAATCGTTGTATTCATATGAATAGGGAGGTGCAATATTTATTACTAGATTGGGATTCAATGTTGTTTCTGTTTGCACTTTATTACTGTTATCGCTAGTGCCATTTCCATTTGTTCCGTTTATATATGCAATATAAGCGGTAGCTGAATCTAACCCTTTAAGTATGTATGTATTTGTCGTAGATGGTGCTATCTCTACGGCGTATATTTTTGATATAATGGTATAACGAATATTATTATCTACATCTGTATATATTGCATCATCATAAATAGGAACATTACCTACAATGGGTTCACTACGCGCATTTGTGATTTGTTTAACATTGCCATTGCCATATGCATCATAACTTAAATCTCTTATATTTCCTAGAATTCTAATAGCATAATATATTAGTGTATAATAAGATATTTTACATAAAGTACTACCTATATCTTCCCATGAAAATGTTATACTATTTGGTTCAATATCGATAACGCTTAAGATGAGTTTTTCTGGCTTTGTGCCAATACAACTATTATGAACTTCTTTCGTTTTAATAAAATAATTTCCAGAAATATTTGTCCCCTGATATTTTCCAAGATTTGCTTCATGTGCGCCAAAAGCGCTATAATATGAACTACCATTCATTGACACGGTATCCGATACTAATTTTTTAAGGCGTGTAGAACCAGATACCGCTCCCTGTTTTGCAAATCCAATGTTGTTTGGTTTATAAATGGTTTTTGAAGGACAATATAATGGTTCGGCTACAAGTGTTCCCGCAAGTGTATTATTTGGAATACGATAATCTACTACAAACCAGTCAAATGGGATATTATTTACAGATTTAAAAAGAATATAATATGTAGTGGATGGATTTATGTATACGTTTTCAGGAAAATAAAATGTAATTATAGATATATAATATGATGGTGGTATAGGATATAATGTTGCACTTATATGTGCTGGTTGTATATTACTTGATGTTATTATATTGTTATTATTATCATATAATATGGCAATAATAGATGCTGCCAAAGACGGTGGGTATACATAAAAACCAGCTTTGACATATACAGGTCTACATTTTATTTTTGGTATAAAAGAAGCAGATTGTATTTGAAGAGCTGATCCAATTCCACCGTAGTTATATAATACTGGATAATCATATAAATTAAAATAATTACCTTTATATGTAGTGCTTCCGTAGTTAACAGGTCCAACTACCTGTGGTCCATTTTGTGCATTATTGGGCCACAATGGAATACCTTGTGCATCGAAATATACACATCCTGCTGCCTTATTTGTCGATAAATTTTGCTCATATGTTTGACATCTAGATTCTAATTTATCGTTACTATATGAATAAAAAGCCTGATTTTGAAGAGCAATTCCGCTTTTAATAATATTTCCTTCTGGTGAACAATTGATACAGTTTGTATTATATACACCTGTCAATACTTTATATGCCGGATTTGTTGGGTCATTTATTTGAGCAGCGGTTGCGTTATAAGGGACTACATTGTATCCATTATTTTGTATTTGGACATCACTTCCCGCTTTTGAATAATTGTCGTCTTTGGTCTCATAACCGAATTTGTTGTTGGAAATAATATACGAATTTCCGCCTTCTCCGGTAACACATGTGCAGTCGGGTTTAAAATGGTATACGGTTGTTCCAGGACGATCGAGATGAGAAATGGTGGCGGCTCTTGAATTATTAGCACCCCCCTTAAAGTCATATACGCGCAATTGTCGGCGCCATTGTTTTAAAGGACGGGGTTTAAAATCTGGACCATTATAGTCTTTATCATTTATATTTGCGTTTATACCGTTAGCGTTTGGACGATTCCATCCCGGAATAATACTCATTCCTGTTGTGACTTTTGTAGGATAATGAGGCACTTTTGTTGTAGTAAGTGTATCTGTATGTCTAAAATTGAGAGGTGCATTTATTCTTGTTACCGAATTACTTGTATTCGACATTACTTTAATATATATATATAAATATATCTGTAATTATCTTTGTAAATATTTATATATTTGAAATATTTACAAAAGTAATTATATATATTTTATTTTATTTAAACCTTTACACTAAGTATCACCCATTGGATCATCTTCTGGTAGTGTTTCTAATAAACTTCTTGGAATAAGACGCCTACACATTGAAGACGAAACTACATGCGATGGGTCGGTATATTTTGTTAATATAGGAAAATGTTTATTAATAAACTCGGTAAGTAATCTATTATACTCTTCAAAACCTGCATCATTTTTAATATTTTTATAATACTCTGCAATTATATTCATTTCATGAAGATTATAAGGACGAATGCCCCATGAGCATCCAACGTCATCTAATAAACAAATAACTTTTTCTAGTTGTTTTATTTTAACTAATATTTCCCTTTTTTTATCATGTTCTTCGCTTTTTGTCATTGATAATTCTTTCAATAAACAAGCAAGTCTTCCAGAAATATAACTAATAAATATTATACCATTCATTGATAAACGGCCTACAGCTTGATCTTTATTTATACTAATTTTATCTCGTAATGCAATTTTCACTTTTTCGTAATTTAATATTTCATAATTTTTTATAACTATTTGTAAAAATTTATCCATACCTAGCGGGAATTTTGATATCAGATTTGCTGCATAAATTGCATCTACGTCTATTGGATCAGTGGCTGATTTAGCTATTCCTGCAATTCGCAATGAACTCGATGGAATATGTGGCTGTATATTCAGTCCATTTCTTATAACTACTACACCTTTCGATGATGCTTTCGATGGTGTCGGTGCCATCGATTGCTTTGATCGTGTAGAAACACCTCCCATACGTCGCCTAGAATGTTTACTACGTGTAAGGCGTTTCTGTCTCATAGATTTTTTTGAATAATTATTGCACTTTCGTCCTCGTCGCCTTGTATTTTTTTTCATAGTCACGGTTTCATATATTATTTATTTATATTATTTGTGTAAATAATATAAAATACATACATAAAAAATATACCAAAACTAGTATTTCAATAATATGTTAATCTAGTGCTATAATGTTTCTCTAAATCAGATGACTGTGACGGAAAACAAACAGTATGATTCTGGCGATAAATTGCACCCAGATTCTTCTGCGAGCATATCGGTGGCTGATATTTACTCTTAAGACAATATGGTGTATCTGATATACCGCGATAAGCACACGCACTCGCACATTCACTACCAAATGCGGCTTTCAATGATGCGGCGTTTTTGTTAACTGTTGTATGTTTAAGACGATCAAGACGCGTGCTACTGTCGACCGCGCCCTGACACGAATATTGGCGATTATTCGGTTTAAAAATGGTAGTTCCTGCTTTACAGTGTCCATTACACATACGTGTGCTTTGTGGATTGTATTGGTCGGTTGTGGCGTATACTTGTGGTCCTGATGGCGAATCAGTTGGCCATTTAAGATGGCCATCGGCGTAGTAGTAGTCGGCATTTTGTCCTTGAATGGGGACAGTAAGAAGTTTCTGTTCATATGTATTTGTGCGAGATTTCATATATGCTTCATGGGTGGTATAATAAGCCTTGCTTAAAAGTGTTGTAGCTGGTTTAATTACGTTTGCTTCAGGGTTGCAAGTGATACATTTTGTATTATATAATCCGGTTAAAATCTGGTAATTTTGGTCTGTTCCTATGGGTGCTGACGGGTTACCCACTTGAACATAACCGTCATTTTCAATTTTTGTTCCACCGTTAAGTGCTTCGGGTCCAAGACTATTTTCTCCCTGTTTTGTAAATTTATCGGAAATTGTATATGCGTTTCCACCATTAGTAAGGTCTGCACAAGAACAGTCGCCACTATTTGCACGGTATATTTCACCACCGGGTGTTGTAGCGAGATAAATAGTAGCTACGCGACTACCTGAAGTAGTTAATCCACCGAATGTAGATGGTCGCAATTGACGACGCCAGTGTTTTATAGGACGGGCTTTAAATTCAGGTCCATTTGATTTATTTAGTTCGGCGACATTTGGATCAACGCCATTAGCTAAAGGGCGATTTAATCCCGATACAATACTAATTGCGGTTCCATTTTTGGTGGGATAATGCGGAACTTTTGTAGTAATTAATGAATTTGATGTTCTAAAATTAATAGGAAGATTTATATTTGATTTAGGGTGGGATGAAATCATTATATTATATTATAATAGTATTTATATTTATAATAGAATATTATATATTTTATGTTATATATATTAAGATGAAAAATATTCCTATAGTTATATTTATAATACTTTTTAGTATAATATTACTAAATTCGTTATATTTAAAAATATCATGTAATACCACAATTGAGGGGTTAGAAACTAAAAATACAGACAAAACCAATAGCAACGCCAATGACGACGATGATGAAGATATTAAACAAAGATTTAACAAATTACAAGAAAAGGTAAATAAAATACAAGACCAGATAGTTGATGCAGAGAAATCCAATAACGAAAATGCACAAACGTTAAAACAATTAAAGAATAAGTCATAAATAATAATTAATAATGATAATTATAAATAACACGGATACAACATATATGTAAAAATAATACAAATATAATATAAATATAAATAACCCAAAATGAAATTCAAATGTAAAAATGCAATATTATATATTTTTATTATTTGTATAATTATTATATTATATTATGGTTTAGGAAAAATAAATGCTAACGCGAAAATTATAGAAGGAAATACAAATGCTGCTACATCAGCAACCAATTCCGAAATGAAACAAATGATAAAAAATATGGATAAATATGTTACTACTAAAGTAGAGCCTAAAGTAACTATTTTTTTAGGTAATTTGAAGTCTGTAACTGATAAAATAAACGAGGATATAAGAAAAGAAACAGATTCGAAACTAAATAATTTTGGAACAAAAAATAGTGAAAATACAAAATATTCATCTCAGAAAAAAGTTCCTCCCTTTTCTGCATCTGAAATAACTAACTCTATTTAATTATTTATTCACTTAATGACTTAATATAATTTTTTATATAATAATAAATAATTATATACGTAGATAATAGATAATAAACATGTCTGAAACTGATCCTAGTAGTTACGAATATTATAAATATGTTAAAACGCCAAAAGATATGGGTATTAAAACCGGTAGCAGTTTAAGTAACGTATCAGATGGTGTATCCGGTATGTTTAATTATGTTAAATTATTGGTTGAGGGGGATTCTAGTGCATCAACAACCGGAAAACCATTAGGTAATAAATATTTCTTATTAACATCCCAAGATTGCACGGATACTGCAACCAATAAAACAGTAAAAAGAAGTATATATTTTGATAATGTTCCAACTGGTAATCTAGGAATGTTTGCAGATACTGGTTCAGACACAACGGATTTTAGAGGACTTATTCCAGGAGCAATTGAGGATGTATTGTCTATTGGTAAAATTGATTTTTTTGGAGCATTTAGTAGTTTTGATGTTCCGCCATGCCAAGCTATTAAACTTAAAACAATATCTACAACTAATGCTGTATCATCGGATACACAATATGTTACAATAAGTGATATTAAACAAATATCACCTTGTAATTTTCCAGATAGAGTAAATCCACAAACCAAAGATACATGCACACGACAGGGTTTTACAATGAGTCACGATAACGAGGATGACGATGATGATATAAACGGTGCAGAATTATATAAAGATTATTACAAATTACACGATAATGATAATGATGTAACCAATATTAATACGAAACTTATGATGCCCCATGATGTATTCCTAAAAGTATTGTTTTATTCTTTGGGTGCTTTATCTGTATATATAGCTCTTAAATTAATGGGAAATATTTATAAAAAACGGGAGTAATATGGTAGCCTGGTATCGTTATAAAATATTTAAATTTATTATTTTTAGTAATAAATAAATTTAAATAATGGTGAAAATATTGGGTTTTATTTTCTGTGACGGCGGTGGTGTTTTCTTGATTTTTTTCTACGACCTCCTCCTGCTACTGCTGCTGGTGCTGCTACTGGTGCTGCTGCTGGTGCTGGTGCTGGTGCTGATACTGGTGCTGATACTGGTGCTGCTACTGGTGCTACTACCTTTGTAGGTTCTGCGGGTGCTGCTGCTCCAAACAATCCACTCCAAATAGATTTTTTTGGTGCTGCTGCTTCTGCAGGTGCTGCTACGGGTTCTTCTTTATTTCCAAATGGCCACCACCCACCCCCAGATTGTTTTCTAGAACGGGTTCTACTCCTACGCCTACGCGTATGCCTAACTCTAGATTTATGTCTTGCCATAATAGTAACAATAATTATATATTAAACGAAGATATTAATATATGATTAAATAAAAAATGAATGTAAAAATTTAGTCACGCCTAAACTACCGATTATTTACCTGCGTCTGCGGTGAGTTTTGCGGCGAGAGCCACGACGGCGTCTACGACCACCCTGCTGGGACTGGCTCTGGGATTGAGCCTGAGACTGAGATGCACGACGTCCACGACGAGTGCCCTTTCTACCCTTTCTACCGGATCTGCGTCTACGACGACCACCCTGCTGGGACTGTTCTTCTTGCTGCTGCTGTGTCTGCATTTCGGTTGCCATTTTCTTTTTATATATTACACAAAGAAATAAATTTTATATTTCCTAAATAAATAATTATAATTATTATTATTAATATAATTATAATTATTTAAAAAAGAATTAAATATTATAAATATATACTTAATTTTGTAAATTACAAATTAAATCTTTTATATAATTCAAAAGCAGCCAAACCTCCTAAAACTTGTGCTAAAATATATCCAATTAATTCTTCTTTTGGTTGTTTACCGGCTATAACCATCATTACAGAAACCGCAGGATTGAAATCACCTCCTGATATTTTTCCGCCTAAATAAATAACTAATGCAAGGGCAGCACCGATAGCGAACGCATTACCAGTTGCAATAATTACATATAAAAAGAACATTGTTCCTAAAAATTCGACTAAATATTTGTTCATCATCTTTGATACTTTCAATACTTATTATATATTTTTAAAATAAAAAAATATAATTCTAAATAAAATATTAGTATTATTATTTCCTAAATATTCGCTAAAGATTACGAATAGATTTGTCTATTTCCTAAAGATGATAAAATAGATGAACCCCCTGATTGAAATGGATTTTCAATTGCTCCTTTCTTTTTTGGTGCAACGCATCCTCCATTGCGGCATCTTTGTCTACGAATATTTCTAATCGTATTATCATTATTTTTTGTTTGATATGCTGCATCTGCAGGAAGTCCTACTTTATATGCCGACCTACCTATTGCATTATACTTGAGCATATTAATATATTGATCACCACATATAGGAACAGGAATTGGTTTTCCTGCTAAAACACGTCGTTGGTAATGGCTATGGAACATGCTCGTAGTATAATTATTTGGCGATGCGACTTTTCCCGTAGAAGGAGCAAGAGGGTTTGTAGAATATATCGTTTTTTCGGCATTCATAAATGATGCGCGCGCATTTGCTACATTACCTGTTTGGTCTGTGGGGTATTGTTGATTAGGTGCAGGCGCCATACAACTTTGAATACCATTATTGCCACGCTGTTTTATAAGAACCGTTTGTGACGGTGGACCATTAAAATAATATTGTAATGTTCTAATAGGAATAGTTGTCATGGTAATAGGATAGCGGTAGCGGTGATAATATAAATAGATATATATAATATTTATAATATTATTATTATATATACGATTGGTCGATTTATTTATTGACACTATATCATATTTACTAAATATAAGTATACGTATAAGTATAAAACTTATTTAAAATCTATGCACTCTTCTCCGGGCAGATTGTGATGCTGAGAAATCATCACCTCCAAATGTATAGTCGTTAAAGTTTCTATTCACGGCTTGTAATTTTTTAAATTGAATATAATCTGAACCGTCATATACAAATCGGGGGTTGCATGTAGATGATGGAATACCGGTGTTATCTTTATGTGCTTGAATAGAACCACCAAGCATTTTATAACCGGATAATCCACCACGAACATTATTTACCTGATTTGAACCACCGGATGTATAACTTTGACGAGAAAGGAAATCGCCGGCATTATTAACAGCCCTAAAGGGTCCTATTTTACGCCGATAGCCATTTATAACACCTGTTGCAGCTGCACCGTTCCATCCCTGAACTAAAGAAAATCTATCTAGGGCTCTCTCGCTGCTACCTATCATTCCACCACTACCATTTTTTCCGGAACCACCTCCAATCATTCTAGGCGCAATACCTTGAAAACCACCTCCTAAGTTTGACATTATTTATTGTGTATTATATATAATATATATTATATAATATAAAATATATTACAAAATCTATATTCATTTTATCTAAACTTGTTTGACTTAAAACCAAAATAAAAATAATAAATTATCTACTAAATAGTTTTATATAATGTATAAAATTATATACCATCCATATCTATATCCACAACTCCTATATTCGTTTACCCCGAATCTATGTCATAATTCTTGGAGCAATATTCATAGTCTGTAATTCCTGAAATAGTAGTTTGCATGCGTATGGTATTTCTACATATGCGAAATTCGTCCTATTATCACATGTTCTGCAATTGTGAATTCCCATTTTGTCATTATAAGCTGCAATCATACCACAGTCGCGGCATACATGAACTTGATATTTGTCTGATGCGTCATATAAGCGTCCGCGTGTAAATCTTGCTGCTCCATGTGATACCATACAGTTATGTGCTACAATTCCATTCGCTAGAAACGAGTGTGTATCTTCAACACTAATATCATATACTTGTTTAGGTCCGACAGGGATTCTCGAGATGACGGTTAGATTCATTGTCGGGATAGAGCCACAGTCACGCGTTACACCATAGTTTCCTGGTTCGAGGTCGAGGTCGAGGTCCAGGACGCTATCAGCATCATGTTCAGAATCATCTGCATCAACATCAACATCCTCAACACTTGGGAGACATTTCATACTTTCACTCTTGAACCAATCTAGTGCACCGATTTTTTCAAGGAATTCTTCAGCGTTGGGGAATCCTTTTGCTGTGAATTTTCCGAATTCCGTTCCTTTGATGAGATGGTCGGTAATATCATGCGTGCTTGGAATAGCGTATTCATGCAGAAGTCCTTCTGTTTTCTTTAATTCTTCGACGGCTTGTATAATCGCTTTTTTAGTTGGCACAATTTTTTCGGGAGTTTTTTCCTTAATCTCCTTGAATTTGGTAATTTCATTGACACGATTTACAATCCAGTTATGTTGGCGCGTCACTTCTTCACGCAGACGACGATAGGATACACCAGCTTCCAATCGTTGAGATTTATGACAGCAATATCGAAACCCTACTTTTTCAGAGAATGGGATTAGTTGTTCAATGGGAAGATGGAGCGTTAACTGAAAACTGCGCTCTGATTTATCTGATTTATCTTTTTCTTCGAATTTTTTCTTTGAAAATGATGTCTCTTTAGGGTTTTGAATAGTTGTATTATGAATTCCGCATTTAGCAAGTAATTTCTGGATATCTTCAAACATTTTTTGTAAAGAGGCACGATGTTCATATGTTTTAGTTTGTGAAAATGAAACCGATGTAAGGATGTCGCGTTTTCCTCTATGCATTCCAAGAACACAAGTATGTCCATCCCCACCAAACATCCCGGCAAGAAATTCACGCACAATGGGGCGAGGGCATTTTTCATCCAGTATAAATTTAGGCAGAGTTCCCGGTTGATTTACTTTTTTGCCGCTTATTAATCCTGGAAGTTGAATAATATCATTCTTTAATTCTGCGGGAATTCTTATTTCATATAAATTTTTAGATATGAAGCTTTTTTGTTTGCTTTCACAAAATAGTTCGATATCTTTCATCATGGATTCAACGTCTAACATATGTCCTAGAAATAAGTCCGCTATTTTAGTTTTGGAATTCATATGTCCATCTGTAATTAAATATCCAATTATACGCGCAAACGCAAGCGTTTTCATAAATTCTTCACGAGTATTTGTTTCAAGTATCCTTGTCCCAAATTCAAGCGTCCATCCACCGCATTCTTTAATTTCTTCATTAATATCAACAAGGGGACAGGTTATACTTGTCTTAATCTTAGTAGAATTAAATTCAATATCTTTAACTTTAACCCAGGTATTATCGGATGTCAAAACGGGATGGTCTTCGGTGCATGTAAGTTTTCTACCATCCTGGAATGTCAATTCCACGCATTCACGGGTTCCTTTATCCATAAACGCTACTTGCCTAGAGGGAACCATTCCATTTTTTTCTTCACTCCAGCCCATAATATTTACACATCCATTATTTTCATCGAGTGATTTTATTTTTACACTAAGACCATTTGAGAGCGTAATTGGTGTATCTTCGTTATTGCAATCCCTCTCCATTTCGCCAAATCGTAACCCTCCATCTCGCGAGCGCCCTTCAGCCGGTTGTCGTGTAAGATTTACCATCGGTCCAATTGAACGACTATGTTGCTTATCATTTACCATATGTTTGAGACGCTGATAGAATGCAGGCCCGATGAAAATATCCGACTCAATCTGTTCCCCAGTCATGCCGTTATATAGGAGTTCATTTCCGTGGCATTCATGCCCAAGTTTCATCAATTCTTTTCGAATATCGTCTACAGCGAGCTCGCCAAACGATGTGCCGTCACCGAAGAGTCCGAGCTGGACAAGAACTTTGCCGAGCAGTGTTTCCTTAAGTTGCCCGATAGTCATACGAGATGGAATTGCATGGGGATTGATGATAATATCGGGGCGCATACCATTGGCGGTGAAAGGCATGTCACTTTCGGGAATGATATTACCTACAGTGCCCTTTTGTCCGTGTCGCGAGGAAAGTTTGTCACCGATTACCGGTTTACGGGAAGTGCGAATACGGACTTTTGCGATACAGTATCCGTCGCCATTGCGATCGATGAAATTCTTGTCGATATATGACTCTTCGGTGGTGCGATGAATCTTGCTATGGTCTTCGTATTTGATAAGCTTGGTATGATCGTTGCGGTTTTCCTTGATGGGGACAACTTTAGCAATAATAATGTCGCGGTTTTCGATAAATGTATTTTCCGGGACGAGGCCTTTATTATTGACTTTATCGTAATTGCCGAATTTCATACCCTTTGTTTTTGAAGGATCCGGTTTGCATCGGATTTCCTCATCTCCGTTAATCTTCTTGTCTTCGTCTTTTTCAGTATGGTAAATAGTGGCATTGAATAACCCGCGATCGATTGAACCCTTATTTACGAGAATACTATCCTCCTGATTATAACCTGAATAAGTCATGATTGCGACGATGACGGCTGAACCAGACGGGATTTGGTCGAGTTTAATCATACCCATGACGCGTGTATCAACAAGGGGGCGACTTGGGTAGGTGAGAACATAGGCGGTTTTATCCATACGATTTTGGTAATTTGTGACATACATTCCCATGGCTTGCTTACCCATTGCGCACTGATATGTATTTCTAGGAGATTGATTATGCTCAGGAAACGGGATACAAGAAGCGAGAATCCCGAAAATGGTGCTTGGATGAATTTCGCAATGTGTAAATTTGTATATATAGTTGCTTTCGTTATTTTTAACAAGGTCGGCGGGCTTCATGGCAATCATGCTAAAATTTTGTTCCTCGGGATCTATATATTCTAGAATCGCTTCGTCGATTTTTGTATCTGTCAATATATCATCCCATGTAAGATTTTCGGCATTCAATTCTGCGATAATTTTCTCTGTTATAAACACCTTGTTATCTTTTACACGCAAAACAGGACGCGTAAGTCGCCCTGCATCGTTGCAAATACGGATTTCCCTATTTTTAATATCGAATGCAACAGATGTGTAAATATTAATAATACCCTTGGATTTCTTATCTTTGAATGCATTATATAGCTCGATAGGATTCGCAGTATTACCTAGCCAAGCTCCATTTACAAATACTTTCACATTCAAGAACATTTCTTTATGATTTATACTATCCATTCGCGAAATAAATGGTTCAACATGGTGGTGCAATGATTCAGAATTGCTTGGGATCGTAAGATGTGTCATATAACTGATATTTTTTACAACACCAACGCTGCCACCTTCAGGTGTTTCGGCTACACATAAAAACCCCCATGTCGTATTGTGAAGTTTGCGCGGAGCAATCAGCTTACCGCTTTTGTCAACAGGTGTATTAATACGACGAAGATGGCTGAGACTTGATACATATGTGAGACGATTCAGAACTTGAGCTACACCGACTTTATTGCTATTTACATTTTTAATACCGAAATCTCCTGTTGAAAGAGCGCGCTTTAGTCCATTCTCAATAGTTGTTGATTTAATAATTTTATAAATATTTGTTTTGTTGACGATATTCATGTGATCGTCGGTAGAACGCCACGAACCCATATTAATTTCTTTCACGATTTGCTTTGACATATCTTTAACCAGCTTGTTGAAATAGTTGCGAAATAAATTGTTTAGAAGAGCACCAGTCAAATCAACACGCTTATTTACATAGGAGTCGCGGTCATCTTGTTTTGCCATATCGAGACTGCATCTTAAAACGCGATTTACCATATATCCTAGAAAGTATATTTTTTGAGTAGCATTATGACAGTGTGGGAATAAATCGTTATTGAGCACGTCTTGTGTAAATACTCTCTTTTTTGCGGCTCCAGCCTCTTTATCCATATTCATTGGTGTAAACATAACATTAGATGTAATAATCCTAAGAGCATCTTCTTGCGTCATTACGGAATTCGCGTCAATAATAGATGCTTGTAGAGAATCCAAGATTGGTTTGGTAGCCACGTCATCAATATCTAATACGATGTGATTGCAGATTTCTTTGTCTGACATAATTCCAAGTGCGCGAAATACGACGAAAAGCGCGATAGGTTGTTTAATACGAGGAATTTGGACATATATGGGACATCCGAATCCGTTATTTTTATTCGCAATCATGACGTTAATCTGTTTTGGCGAGATACATTTAAAATCGGGGACAGATTTAATTTCGGCTGTCCAAACCCATTTGTTGTTGTTTTTTGATGTATTATAACAATATACGCGATTCTCTGCTGCCCTCTCTTGACCCAACACGGTTTTTTCGCTCCCATTAATAATAAAATAGCCCCCTGCATCATGTTTACATTCTCCAGATACATTATTATTAATATGAGTATATTGACTAAGAACACATATCGACGATTTCAACATAATGGGTAATTTCCCAATATGAACTTTTGGAATAGATTTATAAAATGTCTGTGCGTTCTCTAGATTTTCTCCTGTTCTTACGACATAGCGAATATTTATATCAATCGTCATGGATGACGCGTATGTGAAATTTCTCGAACGCGCATCGTGTGGAAACATGATTTTTGTAGCTCCATTATTTTCATGAATTTGCGGACGATATAAATTAAATTTGTCAAATGTTACATGTAATTCTAATTTGTTCCTTTTAGTTCTTTTGCACATGTCTTGCTCGGATGCAATTAGAACAGGATTGAACATATCAATGGTTCGTTGAATTTGATTATTCACAAAATCGTTGTAGGATTCGATTTGATGACGCACCAAGCGTTTCAAATGTTGATTTCTAAAATATGCACCAATAATAGTCCACGGCGTTTCAATATATGGAATGCTTGACGGATTCAAAGCCACCTGTAATGAATTGTCTATTTTTTTATCTTTTTGGACTTCCGTTTTGTCTACGTCTACTTCTACTTCATTAACTGAATCCTTATTTTGTTCTGTATTGCTAGATTTCTCGTCACTTGATACTATTTTTGATTTGTCTATATTTATTTTTTCATGTTTTTTGTTCTTTCTCGGTTTTACCTCACCAGTAATTTCATCCCCTACTTTGACAGGTATATCCGTAATATTTAATTCTAAATTTTCACAAGATTTAAGATGTCCTTTGCCTTTGCTTTTCTCGTTGTCGTTGTCTTTTCCCTTAACCTTAACACTAACACTTGATATAAAAGCTTTTGACATTCTTTTTCTTTTAGATTTGAATTCTTATTATGGAATTATTGCTTATTTATTATTTCAATTTAGTTTTAAGTGTATTTCCCACAAATTATATACATATTGAAAATGAATAAATAAATGTATTATTATAAAATAAATTTACTTGTATATCTAAAAAAGTTATACAAGTAACAGAATAATATGTATAATATTATTTATTGCATATTATTTATTGCATATTATTTATTGCATATTATTAATATTTATTATTAATATTTATTATTATATATTTAAAATTTAATATATAGTTTATTTATTTTTGGATTATAATTTAAATTTCTTGCCATAGATATAACCTGTTTTTTTCCCATATTATTAGCAATACGAGCAGGTGCTGGTGCCGCTGCTGCAGGTGTGGGCATTGTTATGAAAACATTATCTTCCATATTTAAAGGATTTCCTGATGTTATTGCGGTGCGTTGTTCAAAACGGTTGACTTTTTCCCCACAACATATATCTTTTAGTAGGTGTTTCCATTTATAAATTGTTGGTGAATTATTACGCAAACAAGTTAATAATATATATGAAAGTGCACCAGCGGCTTGTCCATCTATATATGCATCTGCGCTTGTTTGACTATCTTGACAACCGCTAATACAAAAAACATCACCGTTAGTTTTTGCATATCTTTTATATTCATAATTAGTCTGTTGTAAAGACCAATCTGCTGTAACATAAGTTGAAGGAAGGGGTGCTTTTTTATTTGTAAGATAACTAGAGTCATCATATTTATACCTTAAATCGCAACCTGTGCCACTATGACATGCATCTAATATAATATATAAACGCACACCTTTTGGGACAAGAAGCGCTAAATTGTTTCTGATTAAATCATCGGTAATAAAACCAGATCTTGCAAAATCTAAGGGACATATACAAGAATCCTGTCTACTTTCTTCATCACCACTAGTGTCACGCATTAAAGCACCATGTCCTGAATAATGGAACCACAATTCATCTCCAGCAACAACATCTTTAAGTAATACTGCGAATGCACTTAATATATTAGCACGTGTAGGTTTTTGCGCAGTATAATCAGTTAATACAATAAATGAATTATATTTCCTAACCGTGTATAAATAAGTTCCTATATTATTAATATCATTTATGCACCCATTTAACTGATTTGATGTGCCCAAATAATTTATACCAACTAATAATGCTCTTTTCATTTATTTTACAAGTATATTATTGATATATATTAGGCATATATTTTAATTACTGAAATATATAACATTATGTAATAACATTATGTAATAACATATTATATTAACAAATAAAAATATAAAAATAAAATATGTATATATTATTAATTGTATTGTTATTGTTTTGATGAATCTAGTTAATAATCGTGATAGTAAAAAGAGAGTGAAAAGAGTTTTCGTCGATTTTGTAAATATTCTCGATACTAAAAGCGATTATTATATATTAAATTCTGTTATATTACAAATAGTAAATGAAAATATAGTGAATAAGGTTATTGGTAATAGCAATGAAACTCCGACAAATGATATCATACAACAATCAAAACAATCTAGTAAATGCGAACAATGTGAACAATCATCAAGTATAAATCCATTATTTGTTGCAAAAAATGCCGATCATATATTATTACCACTTCCACGTGAAGATCCTGAAAGTATTTATAACGTATGTGGTGGGGTTGTAAATGCAAGAGGCGTAACAGATGCGAGAGAAAATGATAAAATCAATATTTCGAAAATGTATAATATAGATATTGATGGAAAAAATACTTGTTATGTTAAAAATTGCACTGTATGTAAACATAGAATATCTTTTAAAATCGATAAAATAAATATAAATGTAGAAATAAATAGTATTACTGATTTAATTCAGTTATGCAATGATTATAAATTAGCCGAAAATATAGAATATAACATTGATATGAAATCACTTCATAAAATTAAGGATGACTTAGTTGATCTTAACAATATGATAGGTATGAAAACATTAAAGGAAAATATTGTTGATCAGCTTTTGTTTTATTTACAGAATTTGCATATATCTAAACAGAATAATAATAAAACTAAAAACCGTGCATATACAGTAACGGGGGATTTTCTACATACTGTTATTTACGGATCCCCAGGAACGGGTAAAACCGAAGTTGCAAAAATTATTGGAAGAATATATTCAAATTTGGGTGTCATAAAAAGCAAACCACCTTCTTTGTCTTCAGAGAAAAAGAAATTTAGTTTGTCATCATTGTCATCATTGTCACCTTTGTCGCCATCATCTTCTTCATCTTCTTCATCTTCTTCATCTTCTTCTTCATTGTCATCGCGTTCAAAATTTAAAAAGGTTACACGATCTGATTTAATTGCAGGTTATTTAGGACAAACCGCATTAAAAACAAAAGATGTAATAAAAGATAGTTTGGGTGGAGTATTATTTATCGATGAGGCGTATTCTCTAGGTAATACAGAAAAACGTGATAGTTTTGCGAAAGAATGTATTGATACATTATGCGAAGCATTAAGTGATAATAAAGATAATTTAATGGTAATTATTGCTGGATATGAGAAAGATTTAAATGAATGTTTTTTTAGTTATAATGATGGACTTGATTCGCGATTTATATGGAGATTTAAGGTGGATGATTATACGGCGAAAGATTTGCGAGATATATTTGTGAAAAAGGTTGGCGATATGGGATGGTCCGTTTGCGAAGAATTGAGAATAGATTGGTTTGAAAGAAACATGAAATATTTTAAATTTTTTGGGCGCGATATGGAGACACTTTTTACAAAAACAAAAATAGCACATAGTAGACGTGTATTTTGCAAACCCGAAGAAATGAAAACAAAAATAACGATGAAAGATTTAGAGAATGGGTTTGAAATATTTATTAAAAATGAAGAAGTAAAAAACCGCGTGAATGAAAGTGGAATAAAAATAGTTCAAAATATGTATTTATAGTGTATTTGTATTCGGTTTTATTCATAATAATATTTTATTTTTAAAATTATATTATGAGCGATCCTACTAAAAAAAGTATAGTAATAAATAAATCATTTTTATCCGGTTCTGATAATTATAATTCATCTACTAATCCAAATCAAAATAAAAAATCAAAAAAGAATACACGCCATTTATCGGAGGAATTAATAAAGCCAAATAAATTAAAAAAAATATTACTTGATAAAATAAATGCGAAAAGAAAAGCCGAGCAATATTCTTCTACAAGTTCTTCATCGAATATGAGTGGTGGTGGTAGTAGTAATGATATTTTAGACGTATCAAAAGAGACAAAGATGTTTAGCAGTGAATTTAAGAAATCACTTGAATTTCTAGATAATTATGTAAATCAGAAAAAAACAGATAACCATAAAACTAAAACACTTAAAAAACAAAATGCCGGTAGTTTAAATCATGATATTTTAAAATCTTTACATAATAATAATAATAATAAGTCAAATAATTCGAATGTTTTATTTCCCCCAAATATTAGCAATCAGTCTATACAGACACAAGCATATATTCCTCAACCTGTTCAACAATTTCAATCCATTCAACCAACACAATCTACCCATTCTACCCAAATAACCATTCCTGTAGCAAATAATATACAACATTCTGTTCCTTCTTCTGTTTCTTCTTCTCTTCCTTCATCTCCTATTTTTCAAAAAATACATCTTCAAATCCCTTCAAAAATACAACATTCGCAACAATCACTTCATAATTTAACTCCCCAATCTGTTCCCAAAATAAATCTTGCAATAGGGAAAACAACGAATGAAAATTTAATATACACAGAACTCCCCCCTGAATTACAAAATTTTACTCCACCTGTTTATAGTATTTCATCTTCGTCTCCATTACCATCACCGTCATATTCAGCAACATCATTAGATTCTCTTCCTCAACTTACTTCATTCAGTCCTGATATATCAGCATTAGAAACAAGAGAAGCTATAGATGCGAGAGAAATGAATAAATTGTCGAATATAGAAAATAATAATTCGGAAGATACAACAAATATAAATCTGAATAAAACGTCTCTTTCTACAACATCTACAACATTCTCTCCAATAAAATTGACAGATTCACCATATGGTTGTTTAAAGGGTGGAAATAAACCTACTTTTAGAACATATAATAAAACTATTAAAAGTAGTGCAAGATTTTCAGACGACACCTCTGATAATGTATATTCAGATAGACAAACAAAATTAAGGGAATTACAGGATAAACATGGCAAAAAAACATCAGTATATGATTCGAAAAACAATACAGACGATAATAGGAATGTTAGTGATGATAGCGATGACAACGATGACAACGACGACGACAACGATGGTGCCATTCATAAAAGAAACAAAAACCATTTAAAAAAAACAAAAATAAGAAGACATTTGAGAACAACTATAACTAAAAAATTTAAATTAGGTAAACAGGCGGGTAATATTGTCGGCGTTTTAATAAAAAATAATGACACACGTAAAAATATTCAAAAAGAGCACGGTTTATTAAAAAATAAACAATTACCTGATATTAAAAAATATCTAGTTGAAAAAAATATGATAAAAATAGGTTCTACAGCTCCACCAGGTGTAATACGTAAAATATATGAAGCATCAATATTAGCAGGGGAAGTGGATAATATCGGTAAAGGTGTAGTATTGCATAACTTTTTAGAAGATAAAAAAACATGGTAACAATAGGATCAAACTAATGGAATCAAACTAATAAATAGGAATATTTGCAAGTAATTTTCCCGTTTCAACACCTTTATAACTATTCCCATATTTATTAAGGGGTGGAGAAATAATACCGATTCCCATAATCCCAGGTATAACGATCATAATAACGCCTCCTACACCACTTTTTGCAGGTAAATATGTTTCTTTCCACCATGAAGGCGATTCATCATATAAACCATGTTCTGCCATATGTTCAATAATATAATTCGTTTTTTCTTCATTTATTATTTTTTTATGTGTGACTGGATTTGTCCCTCCATTTGCTAGTGTTGCAGCCATAACTGCTATATCTTTACTAGTTACCATTACAGAGCATTGTTTTGTATAAGATTTAAGTATCGTTACAGGATCTCCGTAAAAACGCTCATATGAAACTAATTTATCTATAAGTTTTTTATTATGTTGACTTGTTTTATATTCTGATAAATATAAATGTCGATTTACGTGTAATTTTCTCCCTGCAAAATCTTCCATATTTTGTTTTATCATATTATCTATAAGATTTTCATTTTGTGCTTTTGATCTTGTTTCGTCGTATAATAAACTCGTAGTTGCCATTGCACCTGCATTTACAAATGAATTTATTGTATGATTTTTTGTATGAATAACGTCTTTCATAGAATTAAATTCATGTTTTTCTTTCGTATTACCAATATGTGAAATAAGTTTTTTAATACCATGTATATTTAATGCTAGTGCAAGCGTAAACACCTTGGATGCTGATTCAATACCATCCTCAGTTTCATAATCTCCAAAATTCATAATCTCCCCCTTAATATTACAAACCGAAATCGCGTATATATTTGAGTTGTTTTTTTTTAAATCCGGAAGATAATCTGCATTCTTACCTTGTTGTTTAATATTAAAAATATTATTATATATTTGTCTTATATCTTCCGGATGGAAATTCATATATATATATAATAATATTTGATTATTTTTGATTATTATTCAGTATTATTCAATTTTGATTTACGAATTTGAATTAAACCCAATCTCACGCTTCTCTTACGTCTCTTGTTTTTAATATTCTATATAGGATGACGACATCTAAATAATGACGAGATCAAATGCATCGTGATGCTATATGCTCTCGATGATGTCTTATATAATATATTAAACATAGTTAAAGGTTTATGCAATATATATCTTATATCAAACCTTTGTTCTAAACGAACTTTGTTCTAAACGAACATATACGCAATTACGCAATCAGGCAATGTCTCTTGTAGCAACGTATTTGAAATTGACGAAAGAGTATTCGGAAAAATATGGGGATAAAACGGTTGTATTAATGATGGTGGGTTCATTTTATGAAATTTATGGCGAAAAATTAACTAACCGTGACGGTTCCTTTTCTGTCACTGGTAGTAAAATAGAGGAAATATCTAAATTATGTGATTTATCGATTGCACAAAAAATCGCCGGTGTATCGGGAACACATGTTATGGCAGGGTTTACGTATACAAAAATAGACAAATATTTGAAAAAGCTGCAAGATGCTGGTTATACTTCTGTTGTGATAACGCAGGATCCATCAAATCCAAGTAATCGAAATGTTGAAGGTATATATTCACCGGGAACATTTTTCAATACAGATACAATGGAAATATCAAATAATACAATGTGTGTTTGGGTCGAACAAGTTTCATATATGAAGACAAAATCAATTATTATCGGAATTGCAAATGTAGATATATATACGGGGCGTGTTATTATGTTTGAATATAAAACAGAGGATAAACATAATCCGACTTCTTATGATGAACTTGAAAGATATATTTCTACATACAAACCAAGCGAAATTATTATGATTACAAATTTTAGCGAAAAAATTTTAGAAGATATAATAAATTATACGGGAATAATGTGCAAAAATATTCATAAAGTTTTATTATCAGATGAAAAAACAACAGGGAAACCAAATTTCCTGGTTGATGCAGCACAAAAATGCGAAAAACAGATATATCAAAATGAAATATTAAACAAATTTTATAAATATGATACTGTTGCATCCTTTATGCAAACTACGACTACGTATGAATATGGCACACAAGCATTCGTTTTTCTGTTACAATTTCTACACGATCATAATCCGAATCTTGTGAATAAAATACGCGAACCGCTTTTTGATAACAAAAGCGATAGAGTTATTCTTGCAAATCACTCATTAAAACAGTTAAATATTATAGATGATAATAATTATACGGGCAAATATTCATCTGTTTCGAAGTTTTTAAATAATTGTATTACACCGATGGGTGCGCGAAAATTCAAGTATAAAATTCTTAACCCTATATTTGATATTGAAAAATTAAATATGGAATATGATATTACTTCCTATGTGTTAAAAACAGGTGGGGAAACACTTATTAATGAATGGAGAACAAATATGGGGGAATTAAAAGACATTGAAAAATTACACAGACAAATTATTCACAATAAAGTGACACCTCGCAATTTATTTTATTTATATAATAATTTACAAGTGATATCAAACATATATGATAAAATTAAAAGTGATGCTACATTGTTTAAGTATATGAATTCGCATTTTGAAAAGGGACAAGGACAAGGACAAGGACAAGGACAAACACACGATGCACCCAATATTTCCGCGATATGTGGGAAAATACGTGCATTTATTGAGAACCATCTTGTATTGGATAAATGTTGCACAATCGACAATTTAAATTATGAGGAAAATTTCATACTACAATCTGTTAGTAAAACGTTGGACGATATTGTATATGATTATGAAAATTCATTTATAGAATTACAAACAGCGCAAAACTATTTATGTGATCTTATCGCATCGTGCGAAAAAACAAATAAAAGCGATAAAAAATATGAGTATGTGAAAATCCACGATACAGAAAAAATGGGTTATAGTTTACAAACAACAAAACGTCGCGCTAAATTACTTGAAGAACAAGTCAAAAAACAAATAAAAGTTAGTAAAACAGGTGCAAAAACAGAAGTGTGTATCGAATATCAAACATATAAAAAAACGACAAGTGTTTTGGTATTGGATTTATCAGCAGTAACTTATCCTGCCGCAAATGGAAGTAATTCATCGATTCAATCTGCTCAAATTGATAAAATATGCGATACAATTATTAAATCTAAATTAAAAATGAAAGCGGAAATTGAAATCGTATTTACAAATTTTATCAAAAATATGCAAAATATGTTTGAACATGATATTCAAATGATAGTAGATATGGTAACAATGACCGATATATTACAAAATCAAGTATATATTGCCATCAAAAATAAATACTGCAAACCTGTAATAAAAAATACCGACGCTGTTACACAATCACTCAATTCTACATCATTTGTAAAAGCGAAAGAATTGCGTCATTGTCTGATAGAACACATCAATACAAATGAATTATATGTTACAAATGATGTAGAATTAGGGGATGGAATGGAACAACGAGGTATTTTGCTTTATGGGACAAATGCGGTTGGAAAAACAAGTTTAATTAGAGCGCTTGGAATTGCAGTTATAATGGCCCAAGCTGGACTATATGTACCGTGCTCAGAATTTGAGTATATACCATATAAGAGCATATTTACGAGAATTCTGGGGAATGATAATTTATTCAAAGGACTGTCAACATTTATGGTGGAGATGTCGGAATTGCGTGTTATTTTGAAGTCGGCTGATAGTTCAGGGCTTATTTTAGGAGACGAATTATGTTCTGGAACGGAAATGGATTCAGCGATAAGTATTTTTGTAGCGGGTTTGAAAAAATTACACGATGTAAAGTGTTCTTTTATTTTTGCAACACATATGCATGAGATTAATAAATATGATGAAATAGAAGAACTTGACAAATTATCTATGAAACATTTAGAAGTTATATATAATAAAGAAAAGGATATTTTAGTATATGATCGTAAATTAAAAGATGGTCCGGGATTTAGCATGTATGGATTGGAAGTATGTCGTTCTCTGCATCTACCGGAAGATTTTTTAAAATATGCAAATGAAATTCGGTTAAAATATAGAAACAACGAACAAAGTATTATTTCAGCAAAAACAAGTAATTATAATTCCAAAAAATTAAGAAATATATGCGAAATATGTCAGAACGAAATAGGGACAGAAATTCATCATTTGCAACATCAGAAAAATGCAGATCAGCATAATTTTATAGGACACTTTCATAAAAATCATGTAGCAAATTTAGCATCAGTATGTGAAAAATGTCATGATGCTATTCATACAAAAGGAGAACAACATCGCAAAATAATGACATCAAGTGGACCTATTATAGTTAAAATTTAAATTCGATATAATTTAAATTAAATATAGTTACATTATTTTATATATAAATACTATAATAATACTATAATAGTATTTATATATAAATAATAGAAATGAGTAATGCAGTAAAATTGCAAACAGTAGGAGAAGCAACTAGTTCAGTGAAAGGTGTATTTGAATCAACATTTAGTAGTTTAGCAAAATCTTTAAGCTTGCCACAGTTAAAAGATTCATTTTTACAAAATATTATTTATATTTTGATGGTTATTGTAATTTTAATAGGTATTTTAGTTTATATCCAAATGGTTGGAATTAATAGTGTAAATCCTCTTGATCTCCCACCTACAAAAGAAGTGAAAAAAATAGAAATTCAAAAAATAGTAGAGGGATTTGATACTGAACAGACTGGTGGTTTAGAAGAGTCTGCTCATGACATAAACAATGCAAACGATATGGGAAATGAAGACGGTAACTTATATAATGGTGTATTTAATAATATTTATAATAGTCCATATAATAATATTTCAGGCGGAGATGATCATTTATGGGATGAGATGACAACAGATATACATCACGATGATTCAATGCAACATAATAAAAAAAAGAAATAACTATAATACATTGATTATCTGATATATTTATTCTATTAATAAGGATATAAAATTGATTTATAAATTTGTATATAATAAATATATAAAACCAAATCCAAGAATAAAATAAAATGATCATCCCTATTAAATGTTTTACATGCGGAAAAGTTATTGGTGACAAATACCGTCATTATTTAACTGAAGTAAAAAAAATGAAGATTGAAAAAGAAATGAAAAACGATAAAGTTATTTATTTAACACAAGAATTCACGGACAAAACACCTGAAGGATATGTTTTAGACGAATTGGGTTTTAACAAAATGTGTTGCCGGAGACACTTTCTCACACATGTGGATATTGAGTAAAACCGCTATGATTAATAATAGATCATAATTTTGCGTATTTTTTGATTATTATATTTTTCGTATATTATATTATATTTTTTGTTTATTTATAATATATTATCACATTAATATATAATATACAAAATACACAAAATGGGTTCTTATTCATATAAAAAACATAAAAAATCAAAACACAGTAAACATAGTAAAAAAAATAAACACCATAATCGTCGTAAAACTCGCAAAATGGGGGGCGGAAACGCTAATATACCATGCGCTGGTTGTAGAAGCGACAATACAATAAAAATAGGCGGATATTATTTGAATACATCATTACCCGTTGGAGCAGGTGGAGTTGGAGGACAAATGGGTGGTGGTGGACAAGCATGCACACAAAGTCCTTATGATTTTGGCAGTAGAAAACAAATAGGTGGACACAAAGGTGGTAGTAAACTGGTTCCACACAAAAGGGGATGTAAAAATAATAAAAGAGGCATGAGGGGTGGGGAAGGAAGTTTTTGGAATTTCGCTAAATTTTGGAATCCAAATACAGGCGGTAATGTATTATCGTTGTCGGATAAAGGAACTTCTCCCACGGGGTTAGGAGCACCTGTATCAACATCCGGTGATAAACCCATACCAGCCATTCAGGCATGGCCAGCACAAAAATTAATTATGCCTCATGCTTATACACAGGGCGGTGCACAGATGGGTGGACGTGGGTATAAAGGAGGTAAGTATACAAGAAGAGGAAGAGCAGGAAGAGGATTAAAAGGTGGCGGTATTTTAGACGATATACAAAATATTGGTCGTAGCCTTGTATATGGTGCTGGTTCGGCTATAAACGGGTTAAGTGGATACTCTAATAAAATATACAATACTAACCCAAGCCCGACGGTCCAATTTCCTCGAGGTTTAGGAGACGTATCTGTATCCAAAGGAGGAGTTGCTTACAGTGCTGTAGACTTACCAACTACATATAAAAATGCATATTCATCAGCTGCAAGCTTGTAATCACCAAACAAAAATCAAAAATAAAAAACACCAATAAATATATTGTTACAATAAATAAAATATTGTTACAATAATAATATCGCAATATCATAAAATAAGATATCATAACATAATATAATATAATGTCTCTTGATTTGTTATATAATTATTGCACCCCTGCAAAACTTTATTTTATCATTAGTTTGATTCTACTAGCAGTCTCATTTTACTATGATATATCAAGGAAAGAAAAAGATAAAATATGTTTAGGAAAATTAAATTGTAAATTAGAAAACAAACCTGCTTTTTATATATTAAATATATTATTTATATTGGTATGGGCTGTCATACTTAATGTATTATGCAGATTTGGTTGGAGTAAATTATCATGGTTTTTATTTCTTTTCCCATATATAATTTTAGGTATAGCTTTTATTGCAATTGCAGTATTAGTAATTTCGATTGCAAGAAGTAGTAAAAAATAAAAAATAAAATATATTCAATCGAAACGTGAATTCATATTTAATAATATAATAAATATGAATATAACTACAAATATAAATATAACTACAAATATAACTACAAATATAAACACAAATATAAACAAAAATATAACAATGAAGACAATATGAATATAAAGTAAAAAGTATAAAAAATACTAACGATATAATATAATAGTATAATAATATAATTTAAGAAAACATGAATTCAGAATTAGCATGGCAAGTAATTGATAAATATTTTGAAGATAATCCAAACAGCTTAGTTCATCATCATTTAGCATCCTATAATGACTTTATTGTAAACGGAATAAAAAGAATTTTTAAAGAGAAAAATCCCATCGTCCTTCAAAAAGAAGAAGACACATCTAAAAATATTTTCAAACTAAGATGTGAACTATATATCGGCGGTAAAGGCGGTAATAGAATATATTACGGAAAACCGGTTATATATGATGATGAAAACAATGGTTTAGTAAAAAGATCACATTTTATGTATCCGAATGAAGCGCGGCTTAGAAACATGACATATGGGACGACAATTCATTATGATATAGATGTCGATTTTATAATGCGAGATGTAGAAGATAATATAAGAGTAGAAACTTTAGTATTAGAGAAAATATTTCTCGGCAGGTTTCCTATTATGCTTCAATCCGAATTATGTATTTTAAATGGACTCAACTCTTCTGTAAGATTTAATATGGGCGAGTGTCGTAACGATCGCGGTGGATATTTTATTATCGACGGGAAAGAAAAGTTCATAATTTCACAAGAAAAATTCGCAGATAATATGCTTTATATACGAGAATATGATGATGAAGGTGAACTCTATAGCCATTCTGCTGATATCCGCACCGTTTCAGAAGATGCTTCAAAACCAGAACGAACAATGTCGGTAAGAATTGTTGCACCAGGTGCCAGATACTCAAATGGACAAATTGTTGTATTAATACCGAATGTTCGCAAACCGATACCCCTTTTTATTGTCATGAGAGCATTAGGCGTTTTATCGGATAAAGATATTATTGAATATTGTTTACTCGATATCGATAAAAATGAAAATATGGTAGATTTATTTATTCCGTCGATTCATGATGCAAATAAAATTTTTACACAAGAAATCGCTCTTAAATTTATATCAACATTTACAAAATCAAAAACAGTGTCACATATTCACGATATTTTAATGAATTATTTTCTACCTCAATTAGGAGAACTAAACTATATCAATAAAGCGTATTACTTGGGATATATTGTGTATAAATTGTTACTAGTATATACTAAAAATGAAAAACCCACCGATCGTGATAATTTCAAATTTAAACGTGTCGATTCTCCAGGACGTCTCTTATACGATTTATTTAAAGAATATTATTCATTGCAACAAGCCAATATTCGTCTAGCGATTGATCGCGAATATTATGGTAATACGTCCAGATATAATACGACAGAATCATTCCCTTCTTTGATTGCACTAAATAAAAACGAAATTTTTCAAGATCGTATTGTAGAATCCGGATTTAAAAAGGCATTTAAAGGGAATTGGGGTTCAGTAGAACACACTAAAAAAATAGGGGTAGTTCAAGATGCAAATCGGCTTTCATATAATTCATTTATTTCGGGATTTCGTAAAATAAATTTGCCGATTGATTCGTCTTCAAAGTCGATAAAGCCGCGTTTGTTGCATAGTTCGCAGTGGGGTATTATTGATCCTGTAGATACACCGGATGGTGCAAATTGCGGTTTACATAAAAACATGACATTAATGTGCCATATTACTACCGGATTCTCAGGACAACCGATGATAAGATGGATGCGTGATGTAATAGGAATGAAATTATTAGAAGAATGCCCTAGGAAATATTTGTTCAATTCTACAAAAATATTTATAAATGGTGCATGGGTGGGTGTTATATCGAACCCCGAAGAAGTAAATATACAAATAAAAGCATACCGAAGATTCGGGTTAATATCTCCTTTTATAAGTGCGCATTGGGAAATACAGAATAACGAAATGTTTATTTTTACAGATGGTGGACGATTGTGTAGACCTTTATTTTATTATGATGCGATTAATTCAATATATGCATTTGAAAGGAAAGAAATTCTGACACTATTACAATCTGGCAATTTTACGTGGAAAAATTTAATTATCGGGATGAATGGGATGAACGGAATAGACGAAAAAATTGTCGCAGAATATACAATTGATTCGCCTATTATTTATACACCGCGTGGGTTATACGGTGTTGAAACAATTGTAGATATACAAAAAAGTGGAAAAAATATGTCGTCTATTTTAGAATATGTAGATACTGCCGAAGAAGAGTCGTCGCTCATTTCTTTATCATATAATGCGCGCGATAAACCATATACACATATTGAAATTCATCCGTCTATTTTATATGGATTTATGGGAAATCAAATTGTTTATCCGGAAAACAATCCTCTTCCGCGAAATGCGTTTGCATGCGGACAAGCGAAACAAGCGGTTTCATTGTATAGCACGAATTTCTTTTCACGAATTGACAAAATGGGAGTAATGTTAAACTATGGACAAATACCGCTTGTAAAAAGTCGTTATTTGAAACATATAAACAATGAAGAACACCCGTGTGGCGAAAATGTCATTGTGGCTATTATGTGCTACTCAGGGTATAATGTAGAAGATTCTATTCTTTTCAATGAAGGTTCGGTAAAACGAGGAATGTTTCGCACAACATATTTCAATAGTTATGAAACGCGCGAAGAATCTACGAAAAATAAAGGTGTAGCTGTTGATTCACATATTGTAAATATTGAAAGCGAAGCAAATGTTATTGGTCTAAAACCCGGCTACGAATATGACCACCTTGACATGTATGGAATGATCAAAGAAAACACCGAATTAAATGACAAAATTGTATTAATTGGGAAAGTTAAGACGAATTTAGATAATCCCGAACACCCTATAGACGACTCAGTTTTTCCTAAAAAAGGACAACTTGGATTTGTCGATAAAACATTTATTACCGAAAGTGAAGAAGGGACGCGACTGGCTAAGGTGCGTATCCGTGAAGAGAGAATGCCTAGTATTGGAGACAAATTTGCGTCTCGCGCCGGGCAGAAGGGAACAGTTGGTGTTTTAATACGTGAACAAGATATGCCTTTTACAGCTGAAGGAATCCGACCCGATATTATTATTAATCCACACGCAATTCCATCTCGTATGACGATTGGACAATTGGTGGAAACATTGATTGGGAAAGCATGTTCTTTATATGGCGCTTTTGGAGATTGCACTGCATTTTTAAATACAGGACCAAAGGAAAAACAGTATGGCAAATTATTAATCAACCAAGGTTTTCATTCAAGTGGAACGCAAATATTATATAATGGAATGACAGGCGAACAAATACAATCCGATATATTTATCGGACCTACATATTATATGCGTTTAAAACATATGGTAAAAGACAAAATCAATTATCGTGCTCGCGGGCCGAGAACTCTGCTTACGCGCCAAACAGTGCAAGGTAGAGCAAATGATGGTGGTTTACGTATAGGTGAAATGGAACGTGACGGGATAATCGCACACGGAGTTAGTCATTTTCTGCAGGAGTCGATGATGATTCGCGGGGATGAATATTTTATGGCAATATGTAATAAAACTGGAACAATTGCGATTTATAATAGCATGCGTGATTTATTTATAAGCCCTATGGCAGATGGACCTATAAAATTCACCGGAAATTTATTAAGCGAGATGAATATTGATAAAATAACGCGGTTTGGAAGATCGTTTAGTATTGTGCGTGTGCCGTATTCATTTAAACTATTGATGCAAGAGCTTCTGACGATGAATGTATCGATGCGAATTATAACCGAGGATAATATTGATCAGCTTGATAGTATGGCGTATTCTAAAACAATCAATAAACTTATGTTTGATGAAACGCCGCAAACATCCGATATTATTGCACGTGTTATCGAATCAAGCAAAGAAAAGAGTTCTATTGGACATGTTGTTAGTAAGGGTGCTAGAAAAGCAGAATTAGATAAAAAACAAGAGAATACAAATGCTATTTTATTGGATAATCAGAAGGCACAAGAAAAGATGCTTAAAGATATTGAAAATCTTGGATGGAGATTAGATAGTCGCGAGTTAGTTGAAGGTGCAGGCGAAGGTGCGAGTGCAGGAGAAGGCACACCAAAGAGGTATAGATATGTTTTTGCATCTTTAGTTCTTGATGCGAAGGGATCTCCTACTGAAATATGGGATGGACCTGCAGGTGGATACGGACAGTTTCCGAATACACATCCGGTTGGATGGGCTGAAAAGGATCTAGTATATCCGGATGGAGAAAGAATACCGGATGAAATTATGGCGAATGAATTGGCTAGAAATCAGACGCCAAATAACTGGCTAAGCTCATATGTAAATATAGCACAAGAGTTTAATAAAGTTATGTATAGAAAGAAGTTAATGGAAGAAGCAAAACAACAAGCGGAGCGGGGTATAGAAGAAGGCGCAGCGGCTATATCCCCACAATTCCAGACTATCAGTTCCCCTGGATATACAGCATCAAGTCCTGTCTATGGAAGTTCGCCGGTAGTTGGAATGGTTTCTGCAAATCCTTATCAATCTATGGGATTTGGAGCAGCGATTGCGGCAGCAGCATCGTCGTCGCAACCACTGTCAGCGCCTGGTTCGCCAGCATATTCATCGTATAATCCCACATCCCCGCAATATTCGGCAATGTCTCCTATAGGATCTCCTATAGTATTGTCTGGACAACCGATGAATGTAATGGTTCCCACAAACCCGTTGCAAGCTGTCATGCCGGTAGGAGCACAGGGAATTTTATCAGTAGAAAAACAACAACCGAAAGAAGATGAAGGAAAAGGCGAGCAACAGGGAAAAAAAACAGTATTTATTAATAGTCCATAATTTGTTGTGTATTTGGTATTATTTTCAATTGCAATAAAACAATAATAATAAAATTGAATTAAAATTATTGTTTTGTAATATAAATATAAGAAAGAAGTAACGACAAACAACAAAAATAAATCAAAAAAATGTCATCAGCACAACAACAGAAAACATCGAGTGGATTAATTACCATGATTCACAAATCAAGGAAGACGATTTTAGAATTATTACGAGCACAACAATATGATACATCAGAATATGAAAATTTTGGCGTTAATGAAGTTCATGCAATGTATACAAATAAAGATGTGCCGAAACAATTGGATATGATTTTGGCTACAAAACAAGTTCTTTCGAAAAAAAAGACTGTTTATGTGAAATATCATTTAGGAAAAACACTGCGCATTGAAAATATACAGGATTATGTAGACGATTTATTTAATATAGAACAAATTTTGAATAAAAAAACAGATACACTTATTATAATCTTGAAACAAGATATGAATCAGACTTTGATGAATATTTTAAATGAATTTTGGGACAGACATGGAATATTTATTATACTATTTAGTTTAGAAAGATTACAGTTTAATATTCTCGAACACCAGTATGTTCCCAAACATGATATTTTAACTGAAGATGAAAGGAAAGAAATGTTTAAAAGATACAATATTTTAGATGTAAAAAATCTACCCGATATTTCGCGATTCGATCCTGTTGCTCAAGCGATTGGGATGAGACCGGGTGAAATTTGCCGAATTGAAAGACCGAGCAAGACATCCGTGATTTCAAATTATTATAGATATTGCACGCAAACAATGTTATAGAAACAATGTTATAGAAACAAGAATTAGATATATGTATTTTTTTACGATTTTATGATTTTATGATTTTATGATTTTATGATTTTATGATTTTATGATTTTATGATTTTATGATTTTATGATTTTTATAATTTTATTATAAAATAATATTTTATTATGATATTATAGATATTATAGACATATACAAATATTATAGATATGGCAAATTTAATAAAATATTATACAAATAGACTCGACGATTTAAATAAAAAATACGATGAATATACAATAAATTATAAAGAAAATTTTGTAAAATATAAAATACTTGTATTTAACTGTGACTTATCACGCGGAGCGTTAAATACACCAACATGTATTAATAAATATTCGGGTGATACAAACGTGAATGCATATGTTATTGCAAAAGAAAATCTAGATAATTTGAATTCAGACTATGTAAGTCTAACAAAAGAAATAAAAGCTTTATTTACAGAACAAGCAAAATTTGTAGATGCTGGACAAAAAAAAATAGACGACTTAAATGATGAAAACAAAGAATTACTAGAAAAATCAACAAATATTAAAGATGTAAGTGCGACATCACAACCGTTTTTTCATAATGAAAGGTTATTATATTATAGATCGGTCATTTATTTTATATCTATAATTATTGGAATTATTTTTGTTTTATATATGCTGCAGTCTACACCATTCATGGAAGTTGCATCAAGTGTTGCCACAAATACTAAAAATCTTGCTGCAACGGCAGTAAATGGTGCAAAGGGAATGGTGGAAAATGCTGCTACAAATGGGGGCGAAAATCCCGATGGCACAGGTTCAGATAATATGCTTAGAAATATTATTATACTTGTATTGATAAGTCTTGTAATAATTTCTGTATTTTATTTTATAATTTACATATTAAGAAAAGTCAACCCCCCATTAGAAAAAACAAATGCCGAAAAAGAAATAAAGAAGATCGCAGATACATGTTTAAAAGATAAGAGCGACTCATGGTTTAATGCACAAGTGGAGAGTCTTAAAAAGTTTTTAACCAACAAGTAAACCGGTAAACCGGTAAACCAGAAATATTTTACATATTTTTATCGCTATTACTTATTTCCATTAGTTATATTATTAGTAATATGAAATTATTAGTAATATAAAAATACATTTTCTATTTATATGTTATAAGTATTTATTTTAATATGGAACTATTAAATATGTTTAGCGATTTAGCACCTATTTCAAATAATGGATATAGAAAACAATTATATACAGATCCTGGGATTTTACAGGGTATAGAATTTTTACAGAATGAGAATAAAGTAAAAAATGAAGTAGAGCAAACCATGAGTTTAAATATGATATCAGATTCACATGGTTCGGAAAGCACAATTGTTCACTCTGCTGGGATGTTAAATAATGAAAACACGGGTGGATTTGGTGGGTTTGGTATGTTTAGTGGAGTTAAAGAAGGTTTTATGGAAGGACTTGATGCCACAAGTACTTATTATAGCGATCTTAAAAAACAATACGATACTGTTCAAACAAAATTTAATGCTCTTATTTTAGCTGCTAAAACAGATAAAGGCAAAGGTATAATCCCAGCAGATTTTACTGCTAAAACATCAGTTGAAACTGATACTGCTTTTGCGACAAGATTAGCTGCATATATAGCTACAGCGCAAGCCGCAAGAAAAAAATTAAAAGATGATTTATCCGACTTATCGTCTCAAATGCAAGATATCGCGACACAGATGATGTCAAGTGTTAAAGATAATACTAGTGGAGATTTTAGAGGATACAATAAAATGCAGATAGAAATAGATAATGCTCAGAAAAAAATAGCTGAAGTGTATACGGTAATGGAAAGTAATAAAACAAAAAACCCATATGATGTAGATACTTCTCTTGCAAAAGAAGAAGAGACGGCATTGCTTACAAAACAGCGGTATTATGTTTATATTTTATGGTTTATTGTTATGGTGATTGTTTTATATATTACAATATCCAATTTAGTGAACCCTGAATCATCATTTAGTGCATTATTGATAAGTCTCATTTTATTGGTAGGATTATTTGTGTTTTTAATATATAGTAAATATAATTTTGAATGGTATGATTTTAAATATAATTTTAAGAATTTTAATCTTGGTCTTCCTGATATTCCAAAGATAAATTTTAATCCTTTGGTATCGATTAAATATACATCGTAGATAATAATCGAGTTATATTAATAATCGAGTTATATTAATAATCGAGTTATATTAATAATCGAGTTATATTAATAATATATTTTGGTTTCATTACAATATTTATTATAACAAATAGTTATAACAAATATTTTTATCTGAGTATAATTATATTTAAGAAATTATAGTCAACATAAATCAAAACATAAAATAAATGTATAATAGCACAAGTATAAATGACGGATTACAATTTATAAATCAGGCAAATACACGAACAAATAAAACATCTAATAAATTTAAAAATAATAAATACAAAAATAATAATAAAAATGGGGGCGGTTTGGTTTTAGAAAATGATATCATTGAAGGTTTCTCGATAACTGATATAGACGATAAAGAACTTAATCGAATAAATACTGTTCAAACTAATACAATGAATACTAATCTAGCTGGGTATAATACTTCTATGAATAATTTAAATTCTATTCAAAATGGCATTACTACACAAGCAAAAATATTTTTAGATATTAATAAACAAAGCGACGATTCTTCATTAAGAAATAAAGATATACAAATTACAGACGGTAAATTTGGTAGAGTAAATAACGCTGGGTTACTTAAGTTATATCCAGCAGGTGCTACTAAATGCGGTATTCCTGCTACACCTAAATCTGTTGGTTTTGATTTGACAGGAAAATTATCTTCAGAATATTCGCTTTTACAAGATACTGCTGGAAATCAAGCATTATATGGAACAGAAATGGCGACAGGACCTAACGGTTCATATCCATGTAGCGACTATGCGGGAACAAATTTGTATGTATCAAAACCGATAAGTTTTTCATATAATGATAATATGGCATATGTTGGTTCATTTTTAAATAATTCATCATATCCAGCTTTATCCCAACAATCAGATATGCCTCTTGTAACTGTAAAACAATGCGTTACTAGAGCTATGGATAAGGGATTTAATGTTGCTGCTATTAATAATTTTGATTCAACGACAAAAAAAGGAAGTTGTTGGGTAGGAAATAATACAGTTATGAATGGAGGTATTCAAAATAATTTTAAAGAAATAACACACACTGACACTATTTTTGCTGCACTTGACGGACGTAATTCAATCACATTTGCTGCAGATGGAGGTTTATATGCAGGAACAGGAACAGCACCAGGGGATAGTTTATTTCAGAAAAATTTATTACCTATTGGTGCAGTTGTACCTGTTGCAGATTTGAGTCCTCTATATGGAGGAACAATTAGCGAACTTACAGCTAGTTATGCATATGAAAAATCATGGAATAATTGGAATGATTTAGTAAAGTTTAATGCTTCTCTTATTGGAACACCTGGTGGAACATTAGATAGTAAAAAAGAATATTATTATTGGTATCCAGAATTGAAAACTTATAGTTATCAATGGGGAGGTAATACCTATTCATATCAACAATATGAGTGGAAACTAGTACGTTACGACACAGCAGTTACATGGGATGGAGAGGGGTATGTATATATTAATTATAAATGTGGTAGACAACCTATGCAAACAACGTCAGTAAAAGCAAATCTAGGAATAGGATATAATGTAGACTGTATGGCTTTATATAACAAATTTCCATCTTTTTCTTTAGAATTATCTGATGAAGGAATAGTTAAAATTTATAACAATGCAACACGAACTACTGCAGGACCTGTTTGGAGTAGTTCAAATACGCAAATAAATGTTCCTTTGATTACATTATCAAATGGTAGACAATTCGATCTTAGAGCACCGAGACCTGATTGGGTATCTGGTTGCATTAATTCGGGTGGAAACCCATTAACTGCATATGGAGGTCCAGTATCGGGGAATTCTAGTGGTGTAAAAACATTAACAAGTGGACAATATATTTCATCACCTACGGGAAAATGTAGACTGCTATTTGATGGAAACAGGCTTATTTTACAATATTCAATATTTAATGTATTACAAGATAAAAATGGAGACTTTATAGGTAATCAGTTACCTAATGGTGTTAACGGTTTTTCTATGTATGTATTAAATAAAGTTGACATCCCTACAATAAAAGGTAAAGTTGCATATATTGATATAAATAATGGGTCACACGAGTATACCACAACAAGTATGTTTGAGTTTGATAATACTTATAATGAAATGTCGGGTTCTATACCTTCTTCGTCTGCGGGAAATACAGTAACCGCTGGAACATCAGAACTTTTATGCCAAACAGCATGTAATTCTGATTCTAACTGTGCAGGATATACATTTATGGATACGAAATGTAAAAAATATACAGAAAATGAGATATATCCAAAAGGAGATAGAATTTTATTTGATGGAAATGCTTCTGATGCAGCGCTGAATAAAACATATATTAGAAATAAAAAGATAAAAAGTGATACAACAGGTGGTTCTCATTATTCTTGTAACAAAATAGTAAATAATATAGACTCTAGTGTCTATAAATCTTATCCAACAACCGACAATATGACAACATCTCAAAAATGTGCTCTTGGTTTAATATTAGATCCACAGATGAATCCATTAAAAATAAAAAGTAATGATGCTATTGAAAGTGGAAAAACAATAAAAGGTGCTATAAATAATATTTATACAAAGCAAAATGAACTAAAAAACACAATTAACACAAAAACTACAGAAATAGAAACTGGGTTAGCGAACCAAGATGCAGTTAAACGAAAAATAGATAAATATGAAGAATCTAATAATACAAGCACGGCTACTGTTACCGATACAGAATTGCTTCTTGTTAGTGATAATTATAAATATGTATTATGGAGTATAGTAACAGTGCTGGTTGGTATTGGAGCAATTAAAACATTTAGAGGATCATCATTGTAATATGGATATCAATATCATATAAATATCATTAAGTATTCTGATTAACTATTTTATTTAAGTTAAACTATTTTGTTTAAATTAAACTATTTTGTTTAAATTAAACTATTTTTGTTTAAATTAAACTATTTTGTTTAATTATTTATTCTACTATTTTAATTATTTTATTTATTTTATTGTAATATTGTATATTATATATACATGTCATCTTCACCAGTAGATCCATTGGTTACATATCAAACTGAATTCACAAATAATTTAAATGAACAGTTTGAGAATATTACTAACTTACAAACTATACAAAAAAAATTATTTGCCGATTTAGAAAAATTGGCAGGTTCTCCAGAATTAACCTCCGAGCCCATTCAAACACAAATTACTGATAAATTTGCCCAAATAGATAATCTAACAAAATTACGAACTAATATTTTTAATACAATTAAGGCAAATTATGGTATTACGCAATCTGATTATAATATTCAGCGAAAATCATACGCCCAGCAACTTGTTGCGCTTCAAATAATTGAGAATGATCTTATAAACACATCTAGTAAATTACGTGACTCATTATTGATTCGTGACAATGCTGAAAGAATGGTAGGTGTTAATAATTATTATACCCGAAGATATGAAGCGCATGCAGATATTATGAAAAATATTGTTTTTTATTGTGGTATTATAATTTTTGTTATATTTTTAATGAAAATGGGAGTTATAGGAGATATGATATCTAGTTTACTAATTATAGCAGCTCTTTGTTTTGGTATTATAATTGTTGGTAAAAAGGTATGGGATTTATCAAGTCGTAATAATATTGATTACGATAAGTATAATTTCCCTTTTAATCCGAAAGATGTAAAACTTGATGATACTACTGACAATGCTATGAGCAAAGAAACAAATAGAACATTTGGGCAAAGTTCTCTTTTAGATGTATGCAAAAATATTCAAAAAGAAACTTTCGTGCCTTTTCAAATTAAAAATTCAAGATGTAAAATAAAAAATATGGATGATGATTCATATCCCGTGCCATCAACTGATACATTGTATGACTGCAATTCACCATATAGCGAATTGTAATATGTAATATAATTCACAAATACTATATAAATATACTATTTATACAAATAAAATAGTATATTTTTCATAAGTAGTATATTTTTCATAAGTAGTATATTTTTCATAAGTAGTATATTTTTCATAAATAGTATATTTAAATAATATAACAATAATATAACAATAATATAACAATAATATAACAATAAATAAAAAACCATGGGACAACAAGAAGAAGCAGAAAAAATTAAAGGAGATGTTTCTAAAACAACGAGCGAACATGCCGGCGATCTAGGAGGTGCAATGGGAGGTGGATGTTCCCCCGCATTAGCAACACAAGCATCTAGCACATTCGCTGCTGTTCAAAATGTAGCTAGTCAAATTACAACCGCATTATCAGGTCTAGGAGTTGGTAGTTTGTTGGGTATGGATGATAGTTTAAAAAAAATATATGATAATGCAAAAACAACGAACCAGCAAGCACTATATAATGAATATGTTGCCGAAAAAAATTATGTAACAAATAAATATGGTTCAGGTTTAGATCTAATATCAAAAGGAACTACCGAATATAATGATTTATTAGTTAATAGGTATAAAGCACTAGGAAATAATGAATTAGTTGAATTAAATACAAAACACGTAGAAATAAATAATCTAATAATGGATTTTATAAAAGTAATAGGAGAACAGAATATTGCAGTAACAAACATGCAGAAAGTTATGGAAGATGTAGTCGAAGATAATAAACATTTGTTAAATGCTATAAATGGTGGCAAAAGCGACTTATACACTTTTAATCGTAAATCAATGTATGAAAGCAAATTAAAAGAAAGTGTGGAAAATTGGACATTAATTCCAGGAATAATATATTGGACATTAGTTATTTTATGGGTATGCATCGTTATGTTTTATTTAAAGAATGTAACACTTATATCTGTGGGTATACTAATAGGTTTAATATTATACCCATATTTTTCAACTCCTGTGTTTTTATGGGTATTGGAAATAATTCAATCTATATGGAATTTTATATTTATGGCAGTTCATAATCGCATTAGTGCATAGAGTGTAAACAGCATATGAAATAATAATAAAAATGTTTACATGATACTTTACATGTAAATATTTGTAATTTTCTAGTAATTCTAATTCTCTTCTTCTACCTCGTCGTGATTGTAAATGATAGAGATACCTTTCCAGCCCTTGGTAATATATTTTCCATATTTTTTATCAAAGACTTCATAAATTTCATTACCGCGCGGCACATTTCTATCATAATGTTCGATATACCAAATTTTAAACGACTCATACATTTCGGTTTTCTTAACATAGTGTCCCTCAACTTTGCGTATTTTATCGCGAACAAATTCATTGATATAGTCCTGACTATTGCGATAGTTTTCACTGCTTGCAAGAACACCTGGTGTGTCTTTCACCATACCACCTGTCTCGAATGCTTTCTCAACAAGCATGGCCAAGAATACTGGTGCCCATGATTTAAATTTCTCATCAAGGCGTTTATCAATCAAATATTGGTATGGTTTATCAGGATCATCATCGCGAGGATTGTCGCAAAAGATTGCCTTGTGATCTACTTTACGAATACGTCTCCACGTGCCTTCATCGTTTGCTTTGATATCGAACAATGTATTTGTGCAAACAACCAATTTGAATTGAGGTCGAAACGTAATCATATTCTTAAATAATGCACGACCCTGAATCTCATCACCACCGGTAATTTCTTTCATGGGACCTTCCTCAAGACGCATTCCTTTCGATGGTTCTTGCATAACAGCATATCGAATACCGACCAATTGTGCAATTTCCGAAGATGTGCCTCCAATAGATGCACGCTTGCTTGTAATAAGCGAAATAGGAACGACAGCTTTATATTCGCCCAAAGTGATCGACATTAATTCGACAAGTTTCGATTTACCATTGCTGCCGCAACCGGTATAAATATTGAATGTCTGGGGATAATTAATACCGATAAGACAAGATGCCAAATGTTCCCACATATATTTCCGCATATCTTCTTCGGGGTATAATTTATTGATAAAGTCGTTAATCTCAGCCATGATTTTGCCATGTTTTTTTGCATCAAGAGGGAAATAATCAATGTTCGTGCTTTTCGTAATGTAGTCATCTGGTTGTCCTTGTCTGGCGCGTTTTTCTTTGAAATCGATTACACAATTGTTGCAGCACAGAAGATGCGTTTTGGTGTCAATATTTGGTAAGAATTTTTTATCGTAGAACAACTCTTGAGCCTCCTTCATGATATTCGCTTTGGTTCCGGTATTTTTTAATTTAAGACAAATATCAGATATTCTATGCTGAAATTGATTAGGTTTGCCTGATTCGTCAGTAGAAGAAGCGGAATTTGCAGCAGCAGCAGCAGCAGCATTTGCAGCAGCGATACTTTGTTTGTTTGCTTTTCCTGATTTTCCGGGTGCTCCTGATATTCCCGATGCACCGGATGCTCCCGAATTTCCCCCTGCAGAACCGATGCGCGCAATATATACATTATACATTTCATTTGAGATCATCTGCTTTAATGTAATCCCACAATCGCATTCGACCCATCGATTATTTTCGAATTCATACCAGGTATTATCACCAAAGTTGGCACATACGAATCGATTCTTAAACATATTGTATAAAACGACAGTCAAGTCAACCATAGTTGTTTCAGGCTTGCCGTTCATATTTACCAATTCATTTGAAAGTGTAATGTCGACGTAATAGTCGATGGTTTTCTTGTATACTTCATTATATCTTTCCTTTGCGTCATGTTGAGCCCAGTATACAATCGAACGACGTGTAAGTCCATCTTCGTTCTCCATTGAAAACGTCTGCCATTTATCGTAAAATTCGCTAATCTTATCATAACTGAATTTCTCAGACTGCGAACTGAATAAAATCCAGGATAAGAATAATTTATCACTTGTATTGCGCATAGCCCATCCAACACGTATCCACAAATTATACTGATTGTAATATTTCTCTGGAAGACACATGGTGTAGTCACTTGTTTCCTTGATATAATGTTCGCGTGGTTCGAAACTACTAAATAACCTGTCTATTTCGTCCGTCAATTGTTCGCGATTCGTAATATCAAATATACTATTTGTCGAATAAGCCGTGCGACGACGCATCAACAATCCGCCTCCAACTTTTACAGGAGCCGGTTTTCTTATTTTATTACTTTTAATTGCATCATATTCGCGTTGAATTGAATCGCGATTTTCAAAACTGGGATGTCCCTCGTATTGTGCAGATAGCAGATTAAAATTCTTTACAAAGTCGAAGAAAGACACATTTTTAGGATGATATTCCCAAATGTAGTCTGATTTTTTGCCCTCTTCGTCTCCATCATCGTCCTCACCTGCATCACTTCCATTGCCACCACAACCTTCATTGTCGTTGTTATTGTCGTTGTCATTATCAATATCAATATCAATATCATTTTCATTTTCACTTTTTACGTATACAAAATTATATTGATATTTAAGTTCATATGCTTCATGTCCTGGTTTTCTAGAACCGTATAACTGCCACCCAACAGGATTTTGAATTCGCGATATATTATCATCGAGAATATCATCCCATGAATTTTTCAAAGGAAGATGACTTAAAATATCGGGGATTTTTTTAACAATCACAGTTCGAAGCATGTGCTGAATGATGCGATCTGCGTGAATACCGATAATCAAATGAATTCCATCCTTTGTATATTTATCATCATCTGTATTCAAATTCGGTTTTTCAAACACAAATACACTAATTTCCTTTTTTTCTCCCTCCTCAATATTTAATATCTTGGAAATTTCTTCCATATAGAGTCCGACAATATTTTCAATATCATCTTTTGTATGTTGGCGTGTATCTATATGCGGACCATAACGAAAATCCATGTCAACCAATATTGGACCACCATTCGGTAACTGTTTTTCAGTTAAATATTCATGACGCCTATTCGTAACTACATGTTTTGAATATTTCGCCCAAAATTCAGGTAATTTTTCTGTTGGAATGCAGAATGTGCCACCCGACACACCATGTTCTTGGCTCGGGATTCTAGTATGTGTAAATGATTGTCCAGCTGATGAAGGATCGCCCTTTTTTATATAATATTGCTTCATATACTGTTCATAATCAGATGCACTAGATGATGCAGTAGACATTTTTGATGATTGTGTTTTTTTTTGTGTTGAATAAGTTGCTTGTTCCATTTGTATATTATAGGTAGAGATATTTTTATATCAATTTTTAATGTTTCAAAAATATCCCTAAAAATGGAAAACTGTGTTTACCCAAAAAGTAATATATGTGTAAAAACAACATAAAAATGAAACGCGTATGTTATATATTGTTGCAGTAACGACAAAATATCACAAAAGTAGAATTTTATAATGGAAAAAAATAAAAATACATCTATACCAGTTAATTTTTTTCAAGAGGAAATAGATGAGATAGACGAAATAGACGAGATAGATGAGATAGATGAGATAGACGAGATAGAAAAAAAATACAAGGGAGTAGGAACAACAAAAAATCCCAATGAATCTACCTCGGATTTGGGAAATGTTTCTAATGTGTGTATTCCTAAAGAAACGATAGAGCGATTATTAAAGGATATAAAAGACATGTTTATGTCATCGCTTGAAGATATGGGTATATATTATAAACATTCTGATACAAATATTTTGAAAGCGTATGTGATGATAATCGGGCAACCTGAAACGCTATATTTCGGTGGATATTATTTTTTCGAAATAACTTTCCCACCCGAGTATCCACATGCTCCTCCTCTTGTTGAATATTTAACAAATGACGGAATTACAAGATTTCATCCTAATTTTTATAAATCGAAAAAAGTATGTTTATCGATGTTGAATACGTGGAGGGGGGAACAATGGACAAGTTGTTTAACTATAAAGTCTATTTTGTTGACACTTTTGTCGATAATGGATAGTCGCCCGATGTTACATGAACCTGGTGTTACGGAAAAACATCACGACTATAATAGTTATCACAATATGATTTTATATAAAAATATTGATTTTTCGTGTATTCGATTAGTTGATGAATTTATGGATACGAGTATTATTCCTTTTGAAATAGAGTATAAAGAACACTTTTATAAAATAATGTTGGAAACATTTAAAAAAAATGCGAAAGGGGTAAAAGAGGTTATTACTAGTTCTGCAAAAATAAAGAATATTAATAAATTTTACATAATATCTGGGTTATATAATATGTCATTTTATGTAAATTTTGACGAATTATTAATTAAATTAATGAAAGCTGCAAAAAAATATGATGCATGTATTGATTAATATTTTTATTTCAGGTTTATTTCAGGTTTATTTCAGGTTTATACAATTTAAGAAATAATAAATTGTATAAAATTGAAATAAACAAATAATACTATAATATAATATACAGACGTTTATTAACCAAAAAAAGCATGCACTTTTGTATAAATTGTAGCAATATGTATTATATTCGACTATCAGAAGAAGACCCCAATTCGATTGTATACTACTGTCGAAACTGTGGACATGAAAATAAAAATATTTCACTGGATAGTGTAACGATTTCGAAAACAAATTTCAAGCACAACAAGCAAAAATATAATTCAATTATTAACAAGTATACAAAAATGGATCCCACATTGCCGCGCATCAATACAATAAAGTGTCCGAATCAATCTTGTGTAAGTAATGAGGCGGGGAAAGAAAAAGAACGAGAAGTTATTTATCTTAGGTATGATGATATTAATATGAATTTTGTATACATGTGTTCAAAATGCGATACAGTGTGGAATACCGAACAATCAATGTCGTAATTTTGCGATGAATCGTGAATTAAAAATATAGAATATTTATGACATTTTATTTTTTAGTAGTAATATTATTTTTTATGATATATTAGTTATTAATATATTATAAAATTGAAATAAAATCAAAATAATATATTATATATAATAGACAGAAGAATATTCAAACAACAATGCAAAAACCCGATTCCAAATATGCTTCCGATCCCGAATCTGCATCTGCATCTGCATCAGAAGATGAAGGAGGAGATAGTGACGAAGAACAAACTCCCAAGAAAGACACAATAGATAAAGTAAAATCATTGCTAGGATTCGGTGAAGAAGATTCCGATAATCCTAGTCCAAAAGCATCAGATTCTGAAACTGAGACTGAAGGAGATGGTAGCGAAGATGAGGGTATCGAAGACGAGGGCGAGGAAGAGGGTGAAGAAAAACCAAGTCTCAAAAGTGGATTTTCCAAATTATTGGGAAGTTTAAAAAGTGCAGTCAAAGGTATGGGAAGCGAAGGTGCTTCTGCTGCATCTGAAGTAGAACAAATAAATGTTGGTAACCCGTCTAGTCGTAAAGGAAAATCAGGAGCAACAGCAGCAGCATCATCTAGGAAAAAAAAATCACGCGGTGTGCAGCCCACACAAGAAGAATTGGATTATAATAGTGAAGAAGGTGAGGCTGACGAGGATGGCGATGGTGGCAGCGACAACGATGATGATGGTGAATCAAAATTGAAAAAATTCGATAAAGAATTAAGGAATGATTATTTAGTAAACTTTCATCCCGAAAGTCTTATACAAAATTATGATGAGATTTATAATTTAGCACGAGTCGTGCGTGATCCAAATGGTGTAATTGTGGACAACTTGCATAAAACATTGCCGATGCTTACAAAGTATGAGAAAACTCGAATTCTTGGACAACGTGCAAAACAAATCAATAACGGGGCGACCCCATTTATAAAAGTGCCTGAAGGTATTATCGATGGTTATCTTATTGCTTTGAAAGAATTGGAAGAGAAAAAAATACCATTTATTATCAGACGTCCATTACCCAATCGTGGTTCTGAATACTGGCATATTGAAGATTTGGAAATCGTTATTTAACACTAACACTTCCAGCGTTTCCCGCAGTCGAGACATGATACGAATGTAGTCATAGGTTCATCCGCTGAACGCGTTTGAAGTTGATAATATGTGCATTTTTTTGAACGACATTTGCGACAGGTGAATTTATCGGTAGATGCTTCTACTTTTGGTTCATATTTATTTTGATCGCGAATTTTCTTATCTTCAATTAATTTTTCCCATTTTTCAGGGCTCATTTCTTGGTGACTCATGAAAGCTAATTTATGTGCCTGTATTTCGTGATTTTTCATCATACTTAATATCCTTTTATCTTTTAAATTTACATATATTGTGCGAAGAAGGTCTAAGTAAATCGTAACAAAATATATATTGTCCCACTTTCGAATAATACATTTTTCTTTTGCTTTTAACAAAGAACTATTGAAAACCCCCTTTTCGAGATTTATAGCAATTTCAGGGTCTGTAAGAATCTGGGATAATTTAGCACGAACATTATCGCGAAATTGTTGAGGATTTACAATTTGGTGCATTTTGAAGTTTCGATTGTATCAAACGATTGTAATTGTAGTTGTATTTGTTATTAAGAGGTGTTTATATCTTAATAACAATGAAATTGTCTTTATTCAATTTTCCTAAATATATAAATTAACATATATGAAATAACAAATAAAAATACGAATATGAATAATACTAAAATATTTAAGGAAGATTCAATGCATTTGACAATGAACCCGTGGTGTTAAAAAATATTCCCTTAACCATTTCTATAATGTATACAAAAAAGGCAAGAAACATAAGAACCCAAGGAAGAAGCACTAAAAACCATGAAAGATGGCTAAATCCTTTATTGCATAAATAAGACAACAACCATGTCCATAAAACAATAAATACTGCTTGTATCATATAAGAGGTTCTTGCATCTTTCTGATATGTAAAATTAAGACTCTGTAAAAAAGAATTATTAGATTGATTTAAAGTAAATTGTTGAGAAATCGCATTTAACCCAAAGTAAGAAAGTATCATTAAAATAAAAGAAATGATAAGATAAAGTTGAGCGGGAGTGCAAAGCTTGTCGAACATCGTAGTCAGTATATAATATAATAATATTATTATTATTATTATTATTATTATTATTATTATTATTATTATTATTATTATATTATACTTATACTTAATAATTATCAAACTATCAAACTATCAAACTACTTGAAATTTTGTAATAGTTCACATATATGCATATACATTACTGTGCGTGACTATGAATACGAATATTCTTCTTCGCTTAATTCACTTGATTCATCCGTATTCCATCCAGCATTTTCATCCTCATCATCCTTTATAATATGTTTAGAACCATATGTTTTAATATTTGTCACGTTTTTAAGAGTTGCTACATTTTTCACATTCATTTTATTGATATGTAACGCGTTTTTGTTTTTTTTGTTACTATATAGACCCACACCATCACCCTCATCTCCCGAAAAAGATTGTTTATCACCATTTTCACTATCATCGTCGTCACTACTGCTATCACTATCTTCATCTGTTTCCGTATCACTATCATCCTGTGCCTCTTCAACATCTCCTTCTGAATCACCTGCTACACCACCACCATCTACTACAAACCCGTCTTTTAAATATCCATCACGTGTTTTTTTATTCGATGGAATAGCATCTAATTCATCTTCCTCTTCTTCGTCGCTATCTTCATTCACAGCTAAAGATTCAAAACCTCCAAATAAATATTCGTAAATTTTATTCCACATGTCTTTTGTTAAATTTATATAATTATTTTTATTATTGCGTGCAATAAGTGCACATGCTCCAAAAAATAATTCATTATCTACAGGAGGTGGGAATTCATATTTATTTTCATAGTTAGCAAGCCCGTCGTTTTTAGCCCATAGTTCAATAATTATTTTATTATCCGAAGCCGAAGACGAAGCCGATGACGTCAAAGATTTTGATAAATATTCCCACTCAGTTCTTTTAATATATCCGTCTATCTTCTTAAATTTACATTTTTTACATAATTCTTCTGCGCAAATTGCGTTTTCTTTAATTTCATGCTCTTTCAAGTCACCATTTCTTTCAACTACTATAAATGTAATATTGTTTTCTTTATCTTTTACTTTGATATTTTTTTGCTTTTTAATACTACTTTCTTGGTTACTATCTTTTTCTACATTGTCATTTCCATTTATAACTTTTGTATTAAGATTTACATCCATTTTTGTAAGTTTTGATTTCTTATTTTCTTTTTGATTTTTATCTTTGTCATTATTATTTACCATTTTTGAACTAGCGCTTGATTATATCATTTGAATGCAATCGGTTTAAATAGTTTACGATATAATATATAAAGTTAAACTTGTATACTTCCGTGTATATCACACACTTATTAAGACAGTATATAAATAACAAACATGTATAAAAAACCAATGCAAAATAAATCTAAACTTACTTCCCAATCAAACGCAAACACGAAGACATTCAATATCCAACCATATATGATAAAAATATACTTTCCGACAATTTCTTTACATAAAATACAAGAAGTTATAAAATATAATTCTAAAACACCACAAACATCGAAAATATCTCAATATTTAGTAAATGAAAAATCAAAATCTGTAATTTATGGTTCTACAGGTATATTTGAAGTGTTGAACGATAATATATATCAACTATATCCTATTGATAAACCAGTAACAGAAATAAATATTAGAAAAGAATCAAATAACGGTTTACATATACTGATCGATAGTTCATATATGAAACGAGCTGATACACCATCATTTCAGATACCTTATATTCATAATATTAAAGAGAAGACAATTAATACATATAAAAATGATAATACCTCAAATTTAAAATTTATTATAGAATTTGAAAATGATGTTGTATCTGATTTTTATGCCGTAATTACTTCAAATGAAATAAGTAAAAATGAAAAGAATGAAATAGAAATAAATAAATTTGTAAAAGATGAATTACTGTCGTTTTTATCGAGGTTAAACTTATATAGGTAATTATATACAACAAAATAAATGTGGGGGTGGATAATACAAGTTACTATAATTTCATTATTACTTATATTCTTACTCCATTACTTATATTCATTTTTTAAAACAACGCTAACATCGCCCAAATTAAAAGATTTAGTAAATAAACCACAAGAAAAATACAATACCATTTATAAATCTCTTCAAAGTGCAGGAAATGGTGGCTCTTATAATTTAGGAGAAGATATGAAACCACCCGTGAATGATAATTCTACAATATCTGCAACTTCTGGATCGACATCCACATCCACATCCATGAAAGATGAATTAAAAAGATATTTAAATGATTTAAATAGCAATAGCAATAGTAATAGTAATAGCAATAGTAATAGTAATAGCAATGCCAATAGTAGTTCTCATAACAATACGAGTATAGTAAATTCACATAATGAAATAAGTAGTGTATATTCGCCTGATAATATATTAAAAGGTTTAGGAGGTGCAAATGGTATATCTACAAGAGTAAATAATACACCCAATTATATGCAAAATACAGATAAAATAGGTTCATCTACAGAAACTCCCGACTTTGGAACACCATCAATGTCATCATCATATGCTTCTGCTTATTCTCCTTATTGAGTTGTGGTGTCTGGCTGATGGTGTATAGAAATATATAATATTTGCAAATTAGTTAAAGATATTTAAATATATATTTATATTACAAATAGCCAGCCGTATATTATTCTTTCCATTCATAATGTCAAACAACTTAAATAATTCGCATAGTTCGCATAGTCAGCACAATACGCGTGTCTCATACGGATCTGGATCTGGATCTAATTCTATAAATGAAATTTCATTTGACGAACAAAATGAAATAGTAAGAAATTTCCCATCAACAATTAAATTTTCTTACGAAAGAAGCACTCATAAGAAAGTTTTATCTGATATATTTGTAATTATTCCAAAGGGGAAAAAATATTTTGTATGGTTTACGCACAGGAATAGAAAAAATATTTGTATTTTTTTAGAAATAGGATATCAAAATAAAATAATGAATGTTTTTTATCGTCATGTTTCATTTGATGATGTATTATCATATGGGACAATATTTTATGGCACACTATTTAGAACTAAACGTGACGCTTCATCTTGTTCAAATAATGGTGAAATTTTTTCAGTGGAAGATATATTTTATTACAAGGGAGATGATATATCCGAGTATATATACGAAAAAAAATTAAAAGTAATTAAAAATATATTTGATACGAAATTGAGATATAATATTTCATTTTTTAAAAACGGGGTTGTTTTTGGATTGCCTGTTATTACAACAGATTTTGTTGATGCACTTGATAAAGCAGATAAGTTACCGTATTCTGTTTATTCGATACAATATAGATATTTGGGTTATAAACAAGATAATAACAATAACGATAACAATAGTAATAAATCTTTGATTGAATTTTATCATTTTAATACTGGTAACGGTGGTGGCGGTGGTGGCGGTGGTAGTAGTAATAGCAGTGTTAGTGTAATTATTGACACTACGCCAAATGTTGTCGGTGTTATTACAACTCCTGCTACTGCTGCTACTATACCCATTATAGAAAAGAATGAAATTATAAAACAAAAACCGTCATCATCATCATCAACATCATCATATTCTTCATCATCAAATGAAATATATAAATTGTTCAACATAAAACCTGATTTACAAAATGATGTTTATTATTTGTATCCTAATACTACCACAAATTTTGCAACGATTTCAAAAGAAATAGCACATATACCCGATTATAAAACAAGTGTTTTAATGAATAAATTATTCAGGAATATTAAAGAAAATATTAATTTGGATAGTTTAGAAGAAAGCGACGAGGAAGAAGAATTCGAAAATATACAAATCGATAAATTTGTTGATTTAAATAAAACAATAAAGATGCGTTGTATTTTTAATTATAAATTTAAGAAGTGGGTTCCAGTTTCAGTTATATAGAATCGATTTTACAACTGATAATAAAATAAAATAAAATATGTTATAATATATATATTGTAAATATATTGTAATATATTATTTTTTCATGTCTATAATACCCCCAAACACACCAAATTTGAATCCAGGAAATATGCATGGAGGACCGTTTACAACAAGCACTGTTGGCGCTGTAGCCAATGGAGGAAATACTCAATACGGAGCAACCGGAGGAAGTGCTGCCTCTTTAGCCGGTAAAGGTTTATATTCGGTTACTGGAGACAGTGGGCCCAGTGCCGTTCATAAACCTATGTCCGGAGGCGCAAGACGACGCAAACATAGTAGAAAACATAGACGTTCTCATTCATCTAAAAAATATGCTCGCAAACGTAGTCTTAAATACCGTATTAAACATAGACGTTCTCACAGACATTCACATTCCAAGAAAGTCAGAGGAGTCAGAAGACAGCATGGCGGATATCACCAATATATGGGAAATACGCCATTCACATTAGGATTTAGAACACCTGGTTTTAATTTAGCTCCTAATATGAGCGCACTCGCAAATCCTGCACCATTTATGCCTTATAACAGTTTAACCGGTGGTAGGTAAAAATATATTATACGCCCCGCTTTTACTCCATTATTTTGCAATTTATTCGCCAAATAATGCAGACGCATCTAGCAAACATCCCTTCCCCATAAGCCCCGATTTACCTTTTGATTTATTGCGTTTTGTTTCATGCTCCGCTTCTTCTTTCTCAAATTCGTCGCATTCGTCGCATTCGTCACGATCATCGTCGTCATTGCGTTTTGGTATTGAAAGCGTAATCTTTAACTGCTCCGCTATACTTTTTTGCCCCGTTGTTTTCCCCATTGTTTTTGTTGTAGACGTCACCCCCGACTGTATCGTTTTCGATACACCACTCTTCGGCTCCCATGATACTTTCCATTTTGTCGTATCTTTTTTATAATTTTGTTCTTCGTATTCTGCATTATCGCATACCAAAATCTTATAATTCTGTGACTTATAATATTTGCGTCGCTTATACCACTGACTCATGAAAATATCGTGCCCATCTATAATATCAATCACAAGAGGCGAACTATGCTTCTGTCGTAGAATTCGTCCAACCGACTGACATACATCCGTCTTTGGTGATGCCAAAATCAGACTAGTTAGTGTCTTAATATCGAGCCCTTCCGAAGCCATAGCATACGTAGCTATTATAATCTTTTTGCTTTCACTTTGTTTTAGCGCTGCGTCTTTCATTCCGCCTATATAATATCCCACCGATCCTCCGGCTATATTGCGGTGTGCTATGGCGTCATGCAAATATGTAATTAACGACTTGTTGTGCGCCAATATCATAAATTGTTGATCGGGATTCAGTTCTAATTCGGCAGCTAGAATACGCAGAATAAATTCGCTCCTATGATTATAACTACACAATTTCGAAATCATCGTGCTGAATTTCGGATTTCCCATATAGTCATGTGGCGTCTCATTAAATTCATCGTCATCTACATGATATACAATACCTTTCACTAATACACTGTGCTCTGATTCCGTCTTCTCTTTATGCACAACCGGTCCAATAAACATCTCGAATACTTTTGTTAGCCCATCCTTTCGCTCCATTGTGCCCGATAATCCGAGCGTATATGTCGTATTTACCTTCATCATACAACGCGAAAATACCTCTGCACCCATATGATGACAATTGCTTACTATCGGATGAAGGCGCATTCCATCCGCCATTTTTAATACAAAATTGTGGTTTTCATTTACCTCGATATCGTATACATCATAACCCTCTTCTGATTTTCCGTAAATGTGTGCGGCTTCAGGTGTTGATGGTGGTATATAATTATCGGTATACAGGAATGCTGTTGCTGTTAACAGACCATTTGGTGATAATGCTTTATATAGTTCAAACCTACTAATATCGACACGACCATCGTCGGTAATATTATACATACATTCTATATAGTCACCGATTCTTAGTTCATTTGCACACTTATATCCATTCATGGTCAATATCTTGTGTTCAGGTGTGCAAACAAACGAACCACACATTAAATATACTTTGAGAAGCTCCTTACGATGTCTTTTCCATGCATGTGTCATTTGCCCCCATTCAAAACGCTCTGTCGTTTGATTGTAGCTCAGGATTTTCGGCATTGTATCTACCAGTTTCTCGACTTCCGTCTCTATTCTTTCAAAATTGTGTGTTATTCCACGCTTTATCCATAAATCATATAAAGCGCCAATTTCCATAGGTCCTTTTGATGTATGAACTAGTGTATTACGCGGAAAACATTCATCATATATTGCCAACCCAAAATGCCGGAATGTGTCTTTCGGATATTCCTTCATTGATAGCGACTGTAGCATACCGATTACTATATCCTTATTTTCTATATCCATTATTTGACCCTGTATTCTACCTACGCGTGCACCAGGCAGAAACTGTTCTATGCGTTCTATCCACTGATTGAGTAGAAACGACTTGTGCACAATTACAAGCGCGCATTTCCCTAGCTGCGATACTATATTTAGCGCCATAACCGTTTTACCTTTACCTGGATCGACGTCTAGTAATCCTCCGCCACATTTACCTACATGCTTTATATATTTATCGACAATCGCGGTTTGATATGGACGCAACTCGCCGCTAAATTGTAGCGCGATTTCATTTCCTGGATGTATTAAGATTTTATCTGGTGGGCCATATGTATCTATCCCGAAATAACGCGGCATATATAACTTCAATTGTGATTCCAAATATATAGGAAATGGATTAGGCTGTATCGGCGATTTAGGAATAAATGGCTTCACTGTTAACTCTTTTCTTATATAATGCTGCTCCTCTACCGATAAACATTCTTTGAAAATCGAATACCCTTTTTCACCCAAATAGGTAGAATAATTTTCGGTCATTGAGGTAGTTGTCGGGGGTTGTATATTTGTCAGGGGTTGGATGATTGTGTTGATTGGGAGTGTTTCTACAGATTTAACTTTGCTAGATTTCACTTTGCTAGGTTTCATTTTGTTTAAAGTTGAGAACTTGGGTCGGTTATGCGACGATTGACTATAGTATACTTTGGTTTTATTTAGCTATTTTCAATTTTACATATTTTCAATTTTAACTATTTAAATTATTCCTAATAATTCCTAAATAATTAAGAAATAAAAAATATAATATTATGATATACGGAAATGTTGAAAAAAAATGATAGCTCAAATAAATTAATGAACGGACAATTTTTGTTATTCATACTTTTTGTTCTTTATATTATTTTTAATATACAAACCCCTGAACCCATCGCGTCTATCGTGGACTCTACACTCGGATATGTTGTTATTATCGGTTTATTCGCACTGATGGCTGTAAATTTACACCCCGTGGTTACCCTTGTTGGCGTTTTTGCAATTTATCTCCTTTTTAAACGTTCAAGTATTTCTACCGGATCTCTTGCAATGACGAAATTCCTGCCTACCGAAAATGTTAAGAGTCAATATTTATCGGCTTTTAATCAATTTCCCGTTACTTTAGAAGAAGAAGTCGTCCAGCAAATGGCGCCTTTACAATCTGGCCCATCTATGAGTCCTAAATCTTTTTCCCCTATTTTAAATGATTTACATGATGCTGCGAATGTAAATTATAACGGTGTCGTTTAACACTGCTTATATGCTTATATGCATATGGGTTCACAAAAATATAAATATGTTTAGTTTATTTGCTTTATTTGATTTACTTTATTTTATTGATGGTTATATATATCAATAAAATATTTTCTAGTGTCTTGTTGCCTTGTTACCTATGAACGCATAAATGCCCGTTTCCCTATACTTATAACAATAATCCCAATTACGATTGCTAAAATAAACTGGACAGAACCCGATTCCATTAGGGTATTTATCATTTTAACTCCTTGTTCGCGCGAATCTTTACCTATATCTTCTTTTTGTTTTTTATATAATTCTGTAGTTGCATCGCCTTCTTTGTCTGTAGGTTGACAATCTATATATATTTTATCATCGGTTGCTTGTCCTTGATGGTTAGGTCCATTTGAATTTAGATACAATGTCTGGGTAGTTACTGGAGCATATTGGTTATAATATGCTATTCTTTGATCGCGATCATATAAAAGTGTATTTAATTTATCAACCGCTGTCTGACTAATCGTTTGCCCGCTTTTTAACATATCGAAAATTATATTATGTTGATTGCATGTAGGTGTGCTAATTTTATAATAATAATACGGAGTATTGGGGATAAAATTATTTAAATTGAAATTATTTATATTTATTTGTTGTGATGCACCGGGGCTAGTTAACTGTTCAACCCTTTGTCCCGCCGTTTGTTTTACATAAGTATTTATAATATTATCTAAAATTAATCCTCCTTGTTTTAATGTTGTTGAGGCAGATACTACAAACGGGATTGTAACCAATAGTTGTTCTTTACCATCACTACCACCCTCGTGATATATTACAATTTCTATATCTGATCTAGCTTTGTTATATGTATTTTTAGAAGGGGTTAATACTCGTATTTCTTTAACATTAAACTTTTTGTCATTTAGGAATGCTTGCGGCTTTGTTCCGTCGCTTTTCAAATCATATTTAATATTCAACCTCCATCCTAAACTATTTACTATACATGAACTATCATTATAATCATACTTATAATTGCAAGTTATATTACAATTGTCTGATTTTACTGATGTATCTATATTTACTGAAAAATCACATGCTTGAGCCATTTTATATTATTGTTCTAGTCCTGTTTTTATTTATTAATATATTAATATTATATTATATTATATTAAAATATATTATTAATATATATTATTATATCAATACATACATAAATAAATAACTTAAAATCGAATGTCATTTTTATTTGGAGTTACGGATAGTGAAGATAAAAAAAATTATGATTCTTCTTTCAAATTTCCAAATCAAAATGTTACAGTTTCTAAATCTGCTGGTGGTGAAGCCGATATGTATGACTTGAATTTTGGGGTTGAAATGCCTGTTTATGATAATACAAAGTATTTCCCTGAGTTAAAGGAATTGAGTATGCAAATTTTTAAAATTTTTGATCAAGTAACTCCTTCAATAGTCCAAACATTCACTAACGATACCTTAAAAAAAATAATACTTTTATTAAAAAAACTTTTATTTGTAATACAAAATATATATGATGCGTTTAATGCATATACTTATACAGATAGTAATATTGAATCTTACATGACTGTTACTGTTTTAAACACCTTACAATCACAAATTAAATTAATATGGAGATATATATCAGATAATAGTTCTAATACTGTGGTTTTAAATTCTACAGCAATTAAATTATTTAACGAAATTAAATCTAAAATAACAGTAATTATACAAAAAACATATGCTGCTGCTGGCGCTGTTGTTATCGCTTCTTCGGATGATATCAATATAGCGACACAGCCGAATGTTAAGACTATTTATACAGCTATAACACAGTTATCTTTGACATCAGAAGCAGAAGCTGATAAATTTATTGATGATGTTTTTGTAGAGGTTAATAAAGTAATTACTGCTTCAACTGCACACATACATGGTTCATTTACTTTTACACACACAGATGAATTATATGCTGCTATTACAAAAAAATCTGAATATTTAGATTTTTATTGTAATAATAAAATAAATGTAAAATTATTATTTGATATAAACAAAATAAAAGTAGGTAAATCTGGACCTGGAATTCCAGGTAAGACTAGCTGTTTATTAACACGATATAAGATGGAGGGTGCATCTGATGATTCTGAACAATCAGATGACTCTGCTAAAACAAATTATGAGAAACTTATTGCAATACTTGACACAGCATTAATCGCTGACGGTTTGCACCTAGATGATAACGCAATAGTTAAAGAAATTATAAAAAAAGCTAATGAGGTTACACTAGCCGGAAATGCTACTGATTATAATACAAAAATCGGTGAACTTAAAACTGAAATTGCGAAAATCCAATCTAATTTTAAAACTGATCCTGCTCCCGTTGTTAGTTCTGCTCCTGCTCCCGTTGCTACTCCTACTATTACAATTAATGGAACTGAATGTTCTTCACTTGATGATGTAAAAAAAGCATTCGATGCAATTGTAGGTATTGATGCTGCAAAACTCGCTACAAACCCGATCACCCCTTCTACATTAGAAGATTTAGCTACTGCATATTATAAGTTTAATATTCGTAAAAATAATACAAAAGATACATCTACTCCAGGTATACGTATATCTACACAAGCTAAAATACAAAATGCGATTGGTGATGTTAAATCTACTACTACTACCCCTACAGCTAAAGATTATGATGATAAATTCAATAACAAGGCAGATAAGGTGTTTGTCGATATCAGTAAAGATAATTCAGAATTGGTATCTACCTTATCAGGGACTAAATCTGAAAAAAATACTTTAAAATTTGAATTTGATTTAAACAAATTTGTATTTGATTTAAAGTCAGGAAATGTATCCCCAGGATCTTCAGGATCTTCACCCAAAAATTTACTTTTATTACATAAAGGGAGCTGGATTAGTATTGTTTTTAAAAATGTTCATATTCCTCTCAAACAGACTTCTGGTTTTCTTGTAAAAGGAACAGATCCTTTAACTGATAAGGATGGAATAATACAACCAGATGCATTAATGTTAATGTTATCTATTAATAATACTTCTTTTACACCTAACAAAACCGCTGGTGTAGTAGCTGCAGCTCAACTAGATATGAGTCCATTTAAAGATTTTTTTTTCATGAAAACTAATCCTATTATTTTTGGAACAAAAAATGAAAGTGCCCTAACATTTCAAACAGTAAAAGTAACAGGTAAAAAGATTGAATCGAAACCTGACTCGGAATCGGGATCGGATTCAGAATCTGAACTGGAATCGAAAAAACCTGGATTTTTTAAAGGGGTTAAACAAGGGGTTGCACAAAAAATTCAAGTGTATAAACAAGGCAAACAAGAAGCCGCAGATTTGGCTACACGTAAACAAACTTTTTTAACAAAAACGAATTCAATAGTAGATGGGTTTAGAAAAAACTGTATTGTAAATGGTAAAGTGGATGCAGAAAACAGTAATCAATATATTAGAAATCTATATAATTCTTATATTGATGAACAAGAGTTAAAAAACATATTTGGATTCACTGGAAAAATGCCACGATTAATATTTGCGCTCACTCAATCTTTGATACCAGGTGATACTAATGTAGAAAATAGTATGTTATTAATAATTAGAGCATTGGCTGATTCAACTATAAAACCCTGGAGTGAACAGTCGAAAACTCAACCTATATCGGTTCAGGCTGTTCAGGGTGGTGGTGCTGGTGAAATAACAGATGAAGGCATTAAAAAAGCAACTGGAATTATTAAAGATATGATTAAGACGCTTACGGAAAAACAACTTATGGATTCATCTGTATCTTCTGCATTTACATCTGGTTTAGAGAATGCTGAACAAAAAATAAGATTGAATATGGCAAATCCTGATGCTATTGAAATATCTGTGCCTGTGCCTACCCCACCCGCTGCTCCTGGTGCTCCTGGCGCTGCTTCTGCGCCATTATCCCCCCCTGCCTCTCCTCGCGACAAAATAACAGGAATGTTAGGTAATATTTTTGGTAGTAATTCGAGTTCTGCATCAAGTTCTGCGACGGGTGAAACTAGTATGAAAACATGTGGAAATACTGCCAATGTGACATGCAATAATGATAATTTAATTGTTACAGTTACTCTTAATACTAGAGATTTACTTACCCAATGCGGTATTTCGCACCAAGATATAGTTAATATGGGACAGCCCATCAAGTCTACTATCACAAAACAGGTTAAAGCAGTAGTATCTGCATCATCACTGCCAACACCTGATGCACTTAGCAAACTATCAGTAGACCATATTGCTGCACTAACTTCTGAACAAAATGCAGCACTAACTCCTGACCAATCTGCAGCACTAACTCCTGACCAATCTGCTGCACTACTTGCCGCAAAGGCTGCTGCTGATGCAAAGGCTGCTGCTGATGCAAAGGCTGCTGCTGATGCAGTTACTGCAAAGGCTGCTGCTGATGCTGCTGCACTACTTGCCGCAAAGGCTGCTGCTGATGCAAAGGCTGCGGCTAATGCAAAGGCTGCGGCTGATGCTGCTGCACTACTTGCTGCAAAGGCTACTACTGATAATAAAACAAAATTTAATGATCTTAAAGCACAATATGATGAAATGACTAAAACCAATACAGAATTAACACAAAAATCTAAAAATATTATAACCAAAATTAAAAATATTACTGAAGCTGTTACATCAAAAAATCAAGAAAAATATGAGGAACTTAAAAAACAATTTAACGATGAAATTCTGTCGCCAGTTGATACAATTAATAGTAAAGTCATTGATATTTTAAACAAAATTAAAAGAATTATTACATAATATGAAATAAATAATAAATAAAATATATATAGTTTTTTACAATTATAACTGTAATCTAATTAATCTAATATTTAGAAGAAGTATATTTAATTATATTTATATATTAAAAATAATTAAATATAATATTCTATATATAATACATATATACATACATAAATTATAAATAAAAATCATAAAAAATGTCTTCACCAGCAAAACCAACAAATATATATGAATTAAAACAAGTATTACGACCAAGATTATATAATGTATTAGATGAAATACATAAAAATGACAATAATACTATTTTGAATTATACAACTACCATTGATGATTTTTTTAAATCTGGTTATAGCTTATCAATTACAGAATCAGAATTATCCAAGATTAAAACACAAATTGATATTGTTAAAAAATATGACGAATCTCGCAATAAAATAAAAAATGACTACGTAGAAGCATGTAAACAATATGTAGATAAAGCAAAAGCAATATTTGAGGGTTTAGATACTTTGATTACATCTAATATAATAATTGATGATTCTGTATATGTTGATATTAAAAAACAAATACAAGGTCCAGTTGAATTAGTAAAACAAGAGATTAATAAATTAATAGTACGAAGTTCTTCCGCTTTGTCAGATGACGAAACCGAATTAAATGATTTGTTAGACAGATTAGTAAAAATTTTAGATGGGATGGTGCAAAATATAATAGATATTATAAAGCAAACTATGAATGAAAAATTTAATATTGAATTTTATAAACTTGTTTTTCAATTAAATCCTTCAATGAATCCGGGCATAATTAAAATGCTTAACATAGGTTTAGTACCCAGAATCAGTATTGATATAGATTTACAAACAAAAACTTTTCTGGACCTATTAGAAAGTAAAAAACTTGATAATAATAAAATAATAGCTGATCAAAGCCCAATTTCTAACTCTTTTAATATACTAGCTGAAGCATTGAAACAAACTCTTACGGAAGGTGGTAATATTTTTAATCAATTAGTTAATATTATTCGAGAAAAAATAACTATAATAAATGAAAAAATAAATAAAGAAGTAGTCGCATTAGGCGCCGTTCCTGAAATGGCTGAGGATGCACCAGAGTCAGGCACAGAAGTAGGAGGAGGCGGAGGAAACGGAAACACCTCTACATTTGCGACACTAGCGACATATCCTATATCAAATAAATCCCATAAAAATAGAAATAATCGTAATAGTAAAGGCAAAGGAAAAGGAAAAGGTCGTAAACCGAATGCTACTAAAAAAAATAATAGACGGTGAATTAGATTTATACCCTTAAATATTTAGATATCTAGATATCTAGTAATTGTGTAACAATAAAATAAAATAAAATAAAATAACCAATCTTATATTTTATTCTATTTATGTAAATATTCATAACTATATATAGCATTATACCCATCTACATATTCATCCACCAATCTATGCACAAATGGTATCAATTGCACTATCAATACTATCCAAATTATTGAAACATATTTTATTAATTTCAGCTGGGGAGAATTTAAACTGGATATGATTCGATAATACCGTATCATGATTATCATTGATGGAACCACAAGCATTGTTTGTATCTGCGGTATCAATTAAACAACATTTAACTATTTTCTTACCATTCAGTTTATCCATTCGTGATTCATTTAGCGGTATTCCATAGAACAATTCAAGTAATTGTGAAACCATATGTATCGTGCATTTTGTAAACTCGATATGCTCATCTAATCTCCCTGGACGTTTAAATACTTCGCTTATTTTACTAGGATCATTTGCAGTGCAAATAATAATACGTCCACTTGTCTCAACTAATCCATCCATAATTGTCAATATATCCGCATCATTTATTACAGATTTTTGTTTCATCATAGAAGCCGATGGACCATTTTGTTTTCCTTGTATCGTTCCATCTTCATTTTTTTTTGTCGATCTTTTTTTACTATATTCGGTATTTGTATCTCCATTTCCATTTCCGTCACCATTACCACTGCCACTATCACTATCAACAACAATTACTCCATTGCATGAATCCATCCCTGCACCCACACCCAATCCCATAATCCCATTTAATAAATTTGCACTCATGGCGCTCATAGCTGCAGCAGCCGCATTGGCAATCGCAGGTTTTTCACTAATTGTATCCAATATTTTATCGAATTCATCAATTATGTATAACCGCTTATGTGTCGGAATATGTCGCCCGTTAATATAATCTCCATAAAATATATTTTTCAAATCTGATACTTTTTTGATTTTATCAATATCATTCACATTTACAATATGTCTGTCAAGCATACGTGCAATCGCTTTAATTGTAGACGTCTTACCACACCCTGGTGGTCCATAGAATAAAAACCCGAGTTGATATGGTATTCCGCGTGATTCATACCACGGTTTATTATGAATGAAAAAATCAATCCTTTTAATAATTTTATCAACATCCGTGAAAAAACAATTTTTCCTTAAATCTTTTGTCGTATTTAACTGGTATTCGGAGCATAAGATATTTGACAATTTCTGGTCTCGTCTTCCATCACTATAGTCATCATCATTACTTGAACGCACACTCTCACTCTGCAGAAATTCGTAAATGAATATTTTATCCGTCATACGATCTTCGATTTTTTTATTATATATTTTTTCGCATTTTTCAATAAATTTATATATCAGATCAACGCTTTTATCTCTACTCATCATAATTGTAAAATTTATTTTCTTAAAATCTTGTGTGTCTGAGTTTTTTTTCTCTCTATGCGAATATACCTTTTCAATTGATAAATATATTCCATCCTCTATTTCAATAGGCAAATTTGTTCGTGGAGTATATATTTTTGATGCATTATAGTTTTTATCTATCACTTCAATATATCGCAAATTTATAACCGATAAATTTTTTTCTGTATTTTTTCGCATCTTATCTATTTTGTCTGTATAGTAATCCAGTATATGTATCATAGGGTCGGGATATTGAATAACGACACTTATAGAAGAATATCCTACTGTATATTGATTACCTTGATACATTATTCGATGCATATTCCCTTTCTTTAAATTCATCATCATTTGATTTGTTGTTTCGCGATTCATAGAATAAATCAGATTAATAAATTTTGTAAAATGTGTAAAAATATCACTATGATGTAATAAAAATAGAAATAAAAGAATTATACACACATCTATGTAATAATTTCCCGTTTTTAAATTTTGTATTAAAATAATATCACCAATACCACCTAAATTGGGCATAGGTAACATGTTGAGTTTTTATGGGTTTGAATTGATTTAAAATTTATTTTGAATGGTTTTAAAAGAAATATAGTTATAAGATTTTATACGGTTATATATTTATAATAATATGCCTCTAAATCAATTATAAATATATTTTATCGTTATCGTTATCGTTATATAACCAGTCATTAATATGGAATCGAGTATTGCATAGCTGTATCATATATTGTAGCTTTAAATGCATCATTATATCCCTCAACATAAACAGTATCACCATTATATATATTATCGCATCCCTGATCACCAGTGCAACTTCGTCGTTTATATGTAACTGGGAGTTTTACAGACTGGTTTTTATCGCTCATTGTATAAAACTGCCATTTATCACGATTAGGAAATAAAGGACGTCCCATTAATGAAAGAATTGTTTCAGCACCATTTACGCGTGTTAAAATACCGACTTGTCTATACTCTGTATTTACTGAACGCGTAGGGACATTTATTGGTATTCCACCTCTTATATCTCCACCACCACCACCACCGCCACCACCGCCACCATATTGGTTAAAGTATCTATCATCTCGTAAAGGGGGTGTATACGGATTTAATAGCACATCAGCTGGTCCGCGAGTATATCCAGAACCGAAACTGGGTATTAAATCTAAGAAACCTCCACCACCACCGCCATTTCCGTAGGGTTGAGATATATTTATATTTTGCGAGTAAGGGGGTGCAGAAGACGATGACGATGATGACCTATTATATTGTGAATATGCTAAATATATAATAATGCATGCAATAATTAAAAATAATACAAGTGTTATGTTTTCAAAACATATTACACCAGGTGGGCATTTCTTGGACATTATATAAAAATATGGATATTATATTTTTATATTGGTAGTAGTAGATTAAGTAGTGAATATTATTAGTAGTATTTGATTAGTATTTGATTAGTATTTGATTTTCGAATTATCTCACGCTTCTCTTACGCCTCATGTTTTAATAGGACTCAATATTACAACCATGAACCGCCCCGGGGGGAGTCTAAGCGCTTACAGGAGCTGGGCTTGTTTTATTCGCGCCTCCGCCGGTAAGTAGGGACATACCAGGGAATCCACCTCCTGAAAACATTTTACTAATTGAACTATTTTCAAATTTATCAAGGAAGTTTTGCGCGGTATTAAGGATAGGTTCGATACTCTTTAAATTATTAATCATTTCTGTTTGTTGAGACATCATATCACCTTGTCCGCCTAAACTAGACATCATGTTATACGCCTGTTCTTTTTGGGCATTAGCACCTTTTGCCATTCCCGGTGCTTGTATCATAGGATCAACAGATTCGGCATTAACAGATGCAGGGCGTAATTGCGTCATGCCGTCCTTTTTAGCACCCGCACCTGCTCCACCTGATGCTGCAAGAGGTTTTGCAACTTCGTTTGCAGGAACAGTTCCCATAGATACAGTGTTTTCTGAACCACTGGCAGCAGTAGAGCTTGCCGCTTTTGCTTTAGATTTGGACTCTTCCTCTTTTACAGCCGCATCATATTTTTGTTTGGATTCATCGTATACTTTTTTTAATGCTGATTTCTTATCGGGGTTAGTTTCTTTATTCATGGCGACTTCGGCAGCATCTGCAGTTGCTTTAAGAACTTGAAGACTTTCCGATTTAGGTGCATTCTCATTTTCAAGTCCTTCACGGTATTGAAAACCGCGCATCATAGAGTAGCCTCTATTTTTAAACATAACAATAAAATTTGTTATAACAGTAGTTGTTAATAAAACAATAATCATATTTTTACTAAAGTATGTCGTCAAAAATCCGATGATAATGAAAATACCAACAGCTTCTAAATTATTTCTCAATAAATAATTAGCGACAGTTACAATTGCGAAAAAAAAGGAGAGATATAACACGTATTTGTTTGAAAAAAGATTACTAGAAGATTCTGTAAATTTCTGCGAAGACTTTTTTGATTTCATTTGTATGTAGTATGTATATATATATATGATATAGAAAAAAGGTATTATAAAATATAATTATTATTATTAATAATATTAATATTTATAATAATAATATTAATATTTTAAAATATATGTAAAACACCTGTATAATATTAATACATACCTTCATCGTCATCATTATCATTATCATTATCATTAACATAATTAAACTCGGCAGCATCACCAGCAGCATCACTATCACCGTCATCGTCGCCATCGGAAGATTGATATTCTACTCCTCTAGAATTTAAAACATCCGCAATTTCATCACGTATTTTTTCTATTTCATAAAGTAACAATGTCTGGTCAGTTTTTACGCGACTTAAATATGAGTCATCTTTATTAATATTTTTAGAAATGTCGCGAATATGCTCTGATAAAATTTTAAGAGCTTTCTTTTGTTTTTGTTTTTCTTCTAAAATAGTATTGTTATAATTTTCATAATCGCGAATAACTGTTTCTAAAAATGAATTTTGTTTTCCTAATTCTTTAATTTCTTGTTCTTTATATAAAAGTGTGCTTCTTTTTTGTGCAAGCAGATTTTTCATTTTAAATATTTTTAAATCTTTATTTTTTGTAATACTTGAATACGAGTTATCATCGTTGTCGTATACTTGTATGTCATCATTGTCGTCATTATTATCCGATTCATTATCGGTATCTATTGTGTTATTGCTATGGTAGCTTTCATCGCCGCTGCTGCTTTCGATATTTTTATTGTCATTGACATCTGGGGTGATATTTACAGCATGAGAAGCATGAGATTCGAGAGAATTGCCGTAATTGGGTAAATAATCTAAATCTCGATCTAACTCATTGTTTATAAAATGGGGACTTATTTGTGACGATTTCATAAATTTTTTAAAACTATTTTTACCTACACGTAAATTTGAGCCTTTTACCATTCGGATATTGTATATACTGTTAATATGATATAATATTATATATTTGTTTATTATTTGTATATTGTCGTATATTGTCGTATATTGTCGCATATTGTCGCATATTGTTTCATGATCATTTTGGAAATCAGGTAGAAGCCATACCTAAACTTTTTATACATAAATAAATACGTTTTAAATTAAATATTATTTCTAAAATAACAAAAGCGAGAGAATATAAAACACCGTGCACCGCTGCAACTGTTAGTTTACTTCCACTAGATGGTAATTGAAAAAAGAATCCTGGAATAAATACTATAAATAAAGCGACGAATAAGAAAATTCTTGTAAATTTTGCTATTAAATCAAACATTATATATTATAAGTATTGGTATGTATGTATATTATATATGTATTTTATTATGAAATTTATTATGTAACATATTGTGTAAATTATTATATATTTTAAAATTTAACATTACTATGGTTGACTAAATTGTTGTGCTGCATTTAATAAATATTTTAAAATGGTGGGTATAACTTTTAAAAATATAACCCATATAAAATAATATATTAATGAAATAATAATTGCTGGGAGTATCTTATCTTTAAAAGTTTCCCATGCATACATAAGTTTTGCTTTAATATAAATATATTTTTCTTTAAAATAAACCTTCGTTTTTGTAATGTAACTATTATCATTTTCTAACACTTTCTTCTGATTTTTTAATTTTTTATCTGTTTCTTCTTTTAAATGTTTTAACTTTACTTCCAGAGATGTCATTAATTTTTCCTTTTCTCTTTCCATCATTCTGGGAATGGATTCTGTAAAATATTTGACAATAAATGCAGGAAATATTTTGGATGCTGCTTTTTTAACAGGACTAGGTATTAGCGTTTTCAAAAAATTCAGGAATTTATCTGTAAGGGTTTTAATATATCCTAAAATTTTTTCTATAAGTCCGTTATATGGAATAAAAGCAAATACACAAAAATATATTATAAAAGTAAATAAAAAAAGTGTAAAAAATTCCATAGGAAGTTCAAATTTACAGGGCATGCCGCCGGATAATAATTTTGAAACAGACATACCACCCATTTTGTTCATACCGCCCATTTTGTTCATGCCAGGTGGTTTACCATTGGGCATACCGCCCATACCACCCATTCCGCTCATACCAGGTGGTTTACCATTGGGCATACCGCCCATACCACCCATACCAGGTGGTTTACCATTGGGCATACCGCCCATACCACCCATACCAGGTGGTTTACCATTGGGCATACCGCCCATACCACCCATACCAGGTGGTTTACCATTGGGCATACCGCCCATACCGCCTGGTTTGGGCATATTACCCACATTTGGTTTCTTTGGTGATCCGTTTGAATCAAATTTTGAAAGCATTTGAAAAGCTTGTCCTACTCCTGCCAATACGTCCATTTATATTATATTATGTTTTGAAAGTGCTAATATATATGTATAATAAAATTCTTATAAAATAGTATAAAATAGTATAAAGTTTTATAAAGTTTTATAAAATGTTATAAATATATATATAATTATATTATACATATTATATTATACATATTTAGAATGTCTATAAAACAAAATCCTATATCTGCTAGTAAATCGTGCGAACCTTTGCTCGCTGAAAATGATTCTCGCTACGTATTATTTCCTATACAAGATAATGAAATATGGAAAATGTATAAAAAACAAGTCGATTGTTTTTGGAGAGCAGAGGAGATTGATTTATCGAAAGACATTATAGAATGGAATAGCGATATTCTAAATGACAATGAACGATTTTTTATTTCTATGATTCTTGCTTTTTTTGCAGCAAGTGACGGAATCGTTACCGAAAACTTGGCAATACGTTTTATGAGCGATGTTCAACTAGCAGAAGCACGCGCATTTTACGGATTTCAAATTGCAATGGAAAATATTCATAGTGAATTATATAGTTTATTAATTGACACCCTAATAAAAAATGAAGAACAAAAGAATAAACTGTTTTCAGGTATAAATAACTTCCCATGTATTAAAAAGAAAGCAGACTGGGCTGTAAAATGGATCAATGATAAACGAAGTTCATTTTATACAAGACTAATTGCGTTTGCGTGTATAGAGGGAATATTTTTTTCAGGTGCTTTTTGTTCGATTTATTGGTTAAAAAAGCGCGGATTAATGCCCGGACTTACATTCAGCAATGAGCTTATTTCTAGAGATGAAGCATTGCATACTGAATTTGCAATTATGTTGTATAATAAAATGCAGAAAAAATATTCCAAACAAAAGGTGCACGAGATTATAAAAGAAGCGGTAGAAATAGAAAAAGAGTTTATATGTGAAGCATTACCGTGTAGATTAATAGGAATGAATTCTAAATTAATGTCGCAATATATTGAATTTGTTGCTGACCGATTATCTGTTCAACTTGGATATGAAAAAATATATAATTCTTTAAATCCATTTGATTTTATGGAAATGATTAGCATAGAAGGTAAAACGAATTTTTTTGAAAAACGTGTTGGGGAATACGCTTTATCGGAAAAAACAAAAACAGATACAATATTTGATTTCAATGCCGATTTTTAGTATATATATAGCTATAAATTATACACTATACTTACTTTATACCACCTAGTCCTATTCCACTATATATATTTTTCCGTATAACTTGTGTCGGGTGTGTTTGATATGTCGGTTGTATCTGGTGTGTCTGATTTATTTTTATAGGTGCAGGTGAGGGTGCAGGTGCAGTCATTGCACGTTGTGAAATAACGGTATTTTGTGGACGTGGATGTTGTTGAGGATGATACCGTGGATGTTGTTGAGGGCGTAGCTGTGCACCTGCACCCACGCCAATATTCTGATTCATCTTTCTATCTAAAATATTTTTAACATCATCTTTTTCTAATCTTATCTTTGATTCAGTTGCAATATTTTGTTCCTCAAATCGCAATGTTCTAGGATCGCGAACTGTTTGAAAACTGTATACATTTATATATTCATCTTTAAATTCATAGTTTAAATTTCTTATTGTAACCAACCCATCGGTTGTAGTCATATTTACAACAGTAGCAGCTTCTTTTCTACAAATAAGTCGTTTAACGCCATCGCATAATTGTAGTATATTTTTGTCTAAAATATTAAAAAAAAGTGATCTATCAATATATAGTCCAACATATTCGACACGCTTTTGCATATAATTATCTTCACCACCCCATGACCAGAAATTAGGGAAACCATTTGTTCGTTCGAAATCTTCCCCCCTTATAGAGAAAATACCCCCAAGTGCAAATTTAAAACCATAGAAGTGTTTTACGATACCAGGTGTTGTTTCATAGTCTATAATATTTTTGCTATACGGGAGTGTATCTACGTCATTAAAAACAAATGTAATATTTTTATAATGGTCAGGATATTTATATTTTATTGCTAAAAATCCTATATTTTTCATTGCGCCGCGATTAAAGGGTAGAGTATTTTTTTGTTCTACATAATAAATTTCATAATCTGTTTTGGGAATATCTTCTAAAACATGTTTTATATAAACACTGAAAAATTCCTTATGTTCTTTTCTATCACGATAAGGGATTATAAATATAAATTTGGGTATAGTAGTGTTATTTTCTATATCGTTTTCAATATTGTTTTCAGTAGTAACATTTGGTTGATTATCAGAAATGACGAGGGTGATAGCGGGAGCGGAATCGAGGGCGGGAGTGTCTGAATTCATGTTCTTGTAAAAAATAATATAATATTATTTATAATTTATAAATGATATAATAAATGTAAGTTTATATTTTTAGTTTTTTGGCGAATACTTTTCTAAAATAACCCTTGGTATCAATTGTTCGGTAATACTTTCCAATTTCTTAAAGCATTTATTTATAGTAACTTCGCTCGTCTCACTAATCTTATTCACATCTTTTTTAGAAATATTAAGTCCACAAATCTGCGATACGAAATATATAATACCGGCAGCAATAGAGTGTGGAGTATTTTCAGGTATCAAATTGTTTTTTTCGATTCGCAGAGCAATAAATTGGCATAATTTTGTAAGTTCGCCATTCACATGCAATCTCGTGCAATACCTTTCAATAAATGCTTCAGGACGTGTCTTGCAGAAGCTCGTTTTTTCGGAATTATGCATCTCATTTTCAATCTCATTTATAATACATACCGCATTTTTACACCCCTTTGTTGCACTCGTATTGTCTAGATTGAATATCGTCGCAATTTCTTTCGCAGTTCGTGGGCAATCATGTATTCTAAATGCAATATAAACAGAAGCCGCGATAATACCATCACGATTAGAACCCCTAAATGTCTGATGTTCTGATATTTTTTTATGGCATCGAAGAGCTTCGTCAATTATAATTTTAGGAATACCTGCATTATTTGCAATAATAGTAATATGTTGGAACTCGTTATATTGTGTCTTTTCTTTATGGGGTGACGCCTGCCATTCGGTATATCTTCGTATTTTTCGCATCTCATATGAAGATACACCGTCGCATAATATTTTGCACCCGAAAGATGATTCTAGAAGCAAGGGGTTTACAGGCAAGCCACATCGTGTAGGGTCGCTTGTTTGATTGTCGTCAACACCGTAGTATCTCCACTCGGCTGTTTGGTCTACAATATCCTTATAAATAATACTGCATTTTGGGTTCATACAAATAAGAAATCCTTCATCGGATAATGAAACAGGCGACTGACATGTGTCGCATTTTTCACGTTGTCCATTGTTTCTGTAAATGCATTCTACGCTAGTAGTATCATCACTTTTATTAATTTGTTTTTTATCGATATCGATCTCTATTTTAAAAGATTCGTTGATTTTTTTCCACAATTCTGTTTTATTACTATTAGAATTTATTTTATTTTTATATGTTTTGTGTGTTGGTGGTATTCGTGATAAAGAAGATTCGGGCATGTTATTGTTGTCTTAAAATATGTAAAATATTTTTTAATTCAATTTTGTGCATAATATATATCTTAATGTTATAACGTTTATTGTAAAATAGTAATGCGAATAGAATATAAAAATACAAATAAAAATACAAATAAAAATAAAACACTAAGTAATATATAAGATAGTATTATAGGATGGGTAATAATTCAAGTATAATAAAAAATAAAAACAAGGAAATTTCTACCATGAATTTTAAACAATTAAATGAAAACAATAGAGAATTTCTGACAAAACTGAATGAAATTGCTACAGATTATATTTTGGGACAGAATTTTCAAGATATGGTAAAGCTTACAAATTCTAAATATTGTGACGATTTAGTAATTATAACATCAAAAATATTAAAAAAGTCATTTTTTTCTAAACAAATACAAACTATTTATCAAAAAGTGGTTGTAGGATCAGATTATGGTTCGGTTTCTAGTGTCAATAAATTTGCTAGCATGAATGAACCTATATCAAATGAAAAAAACAGACAAATGTGTATAGAAATTGCTAAATATTATGTAAAAGTTGCGCATTTATTTGCAGCAATTATAACTACATTAAATCCTGTTTTTTCATGGAAATCATCTGCCAGTTCATCTCGTGCAATACTTAGTCCACATATACCCGAATCACCATCCCAAGTAGAGGCGGATGTAGAGGTGGATGTAGAGGCTGATGAGGATGTCGATACAATAACTGCATTGGAAAATAAACAGTATATACCAGAAATGGCTAAAAGTGTAAAAGTGGAGAACTTAAATTTTTGTAATTCGCGTATATCGGATTTAATGGACATGGAAGAAATTACCGATTTGATAGATGGGAAAAATAGTATACCAGGTAAGGATGGTGGGATTGGAATATCTAGTGAATCGGAAATTAAAATAAAAACAAAATTATGTTCATCGAATTTAAACAATGTTGATGATGTAGGTAGAACAAAGACTGTATATGATTTGCCCGGATTTGCAGAGCTTACTCGTTTATATAACGATAAATATAATGCAAGCAAGGGACGTTTTGATAGAATGTCTACAAAGAGTAAAGAAGAGAAAAAGAGGAATGTGGATTTATTGTATACGCTTTTTACGGGTGATACAAAACCTCCTAAAGATATAAAGAATTTTAGAGATATTCCTCTTCATTCTTTTTCGAATACGACCGATTGTAGTAATATTGGTTCTTTGCTAAATAAAACATATACAGGAACAACAAAGGATAAATTATTTGTCGACTATGTTGAACAAATTAAAAAAATGATTTATGAATCGAATATGATACGGAATTCTTTATTGGAAATAATAGATAGTATATTTGTTTCTAATTATGATTCCGATGAGCCGCCTATACAAGAAAATCCCGAATCTAGAATGAAATATATGATAGACCCTGAATTAACCTATGAACGTCTAAATGAATTAATCGCCGAGTCAAGAAAAATCATACTAAAATTATATGTAAATTGTGAAAAAAATTTCATATACACATTGAAAATTCTACAAGCGATTATAGAGACACAGATTTTCGAAACAGGGCAGCGTCAAATAACAGAATTAGAGCGCAATATCGATGCAGAATATTGATGCGAATTATTAACATAAATACAGCTAAATGTTTCTAAATAGATTCTTCTCCAAGATAGTTTATATGATAAATATTAAGTTATCACATAAATTTTTAAAATGATTTTTAATTGACATTAATTTTAATGACCATATTTATTCAACGCATGAGCAGCAGGATGATGCGTATGAACCGCCACCTTATGCGACCCCCCCCGGTGAGAACGGCGGTGACGTCTAGTTCTGTGGCGTCTACGACGCCCTCCCTGCTGGGACTGAGATTGGGACTGAGCCTGGGCCTGAGACTGACCCTGGGCTTGAGAAGCACGTCTACGACGGGGATGCTGACGCCTTTTGGTTCTTCTTCCTCCTCCACCATACAATTTAGCAACCATAGTAGGCATTTTCTTTTATATATAACGTATAGAAAAATATTTTTATTTTTTACACCTTTTCTCATTTCAAACGCCCATTTTGAAATGAAATTTATAAATAATTCTTCTTAATTTTCCGTGTTTTATTCTTTGGTATATATTTTTCTGGTCTTTCATAAGCACCTTTAAAAATATTTCTATATTTTTCTTTCGGTATTTTGCTTATTACATTTTCAATATTCTCCTTTAATTTTATATGAGTTAAACCATCTAATTTTTGTAATCGTGATTTCAACATACTAAAATAATTTTCTATAGAATTGGTAAAATGTTGATATGGAACAGCATATAATATATTGTTATGTTTATTAACTAATTCTTTTATTCTTTCGTTTCTATGACTACTCGCATTATCTAATATAATTAATTTATTTCTTAATTTACTTGTTATATTTTTTTCTAAAAATTCAATTAACCTATCTGTATTTATTCCACCTTTTTCATATAAATCCCATTCTATCACACCATCAACTGAAATAGCAAATATTCCTGTATATTTTTTGAATACTTCTTGTGATTGTGTTTTTATTACACATCGTTTTCCCTTTTCACTATAACAATGATGTCTTTTTTGTAAAGATTTTATACTTGTTTCATCAATACAAATAATATCTTCTATTTTATACTTCTTTATTTCTTCATAAAATTTCTTTATATTTGCGTTTATATCAATATCCTTACCAAATCGTTTAACTGGTTCGTGTCGTATTCTTGTAATTTTTAATGTAATATTATTATCTTTTATAATTCGGTTAATGTGCGATTTATTCAAATCTACATCAGGGTATTTATTTTTTAACAAATACAATAAATCTTCAATTGTAATAGTTTTATTTTTCTTTAATTCTTGTAATAAGAAATCAACATATTCTTTCTTTACCTTATATGCTACTGGTTTCCTGTAATGAATATCAACATTACCATCTTTTTTATATCTTTCAACCCATCGCATTAGACTTCTACGAGAACATTTAAATATTTTACATACTTCTTCTTGTGTTTTATCTTCAACTAAATAATAATTTACAGCAGATAATTTATAATCATTACTTTTATACGTCATATATAATTACATAACAATAAAAAATAAACCTAACATAACAAATGGAAAAAAATACTATTATACAAATTATTAGCCATAAAATACTTGATATTGAAAAAATAAAAAATAATGATGATTTATTAAATTATTTAGTTTTAGATTGTGAAACAATTGAAATTGAAAAAAATGAAATTGAAACCGATAATTGTAATAATTACAAAGAAATAATTTTACAAATTAATGATAATGGTAATGAATATGTATCACTTCATGGATTTCCAGGCGATACACCAAAAGGTTGTATTTTATTAGAATATAATAATTTTATTGTAATTGGTGATGATTTTTTAGAAAATAATAATAATGATTTAATTATAATAAATATATGGT